>Ga0194115_10000908_pt1 | contig 40322 bp, 38 predicted proteins | sample TA2MahsurfametaG_3_FD_148656 | JGI IMG/M metagenome (GOLD analysis project Ga0194115, IMG submission 148656) | Freshwater microbial communities from Lake Tanganyika, Tanzania - TA2015002 Mahale S4 surface | ecosystem: Environmental > Aquatic > Freshwater > Lake | place: Tanzania: Lake... | reverse complement strand
GCTTGCATATTTTGGTTCTTATTCTGGAATTGTCGGAAGCGGGAATGCGACAGACACTATGTTGTCCTCGCAAGCTGTTCTTGCGTTTGGCGCTGGCGGCACAACCGAACGCGCACGCATCACGGCGACGGGAGAATTTCTGGTTGGTGGCACTTCAACTGTCGGAGGTTCTAAGTTTTTAGTGGCTGGTGTTAGCAGTGCAGCCCCTGCGGTATGTCAGGGTGCATCTGGGGGTGGTGCGTATCTTGACTTTTTTAATAATGGTGCGACTTCAAACAAGTTTCGCATTGGGCAAGGGTTTTCTTCTGCAAGTGACAATATTGCACTTTTATACAATGACGCAAACGCCGCTTTGGTTTTTGGCACTAACAACGCCGAACGCGCACGCATCACGGCGGCAGGAGATGTCGGCATCGGGACGAGCAGTCCGGGTCAGAAGTTAGAAGTTGCGGGAAATATCTTCGTTAACACTAGCGGCAATCCGTATGCAGAAATTAAAACTTCTGGTGCGGGAAATAACCCGTACTTAAAACTGACTGCCGATACAAACAACTGGATTGTCCAAGGCACATTCTCAAACGCTAACGATGAGTTGATGTTTCAGTACAACTCGTCAACTTTGATGGCGTTGACAAAAGATGGGAATTTGGGGGTGGGGACGAGCAGTCCGCAGGCTATTAGCGCGACCTATCGCACGATAGAGGGGTCTGGGGCAGATGGGGCATATCTACTGCTGAAGCGCACGTCGGCCACCGCAGTTACGGCAGAATTGGCGGCAGATGGTGGTGCTGCTTATTTATCATCAAAGACAAACCACCCAATTATTATCCGCACCAACGACACCGAACGCGCCCGCATCACCAGCGGGGGGGATGTCGGCATTGGAACGAGTTCGCCTGCTTATAAGTTGGATGTTAGCGGCAGCGCTTTCGCAAGCAATTGGTATGCGCCCGATACTGCTTTTACGGTCGGCACGGTCGGCGGCGGCGTTGGCATCATCGGCTACGGCTCAACGGGGTCGGCCGGCACAACCAATACGCTGCTGTTCCAAGCCAATGGCGAGAAGATGCGCCTCGACTCCTCCGGCAACCTCGGCATCGGGACGAATTCGCCTGCACAGAAACTTCATGTCGCAGGAAATTTCCGCACCACAAATTGCCTTATTGAAAACACCAGCACCAATGTAAATTTTGGAACGACTACGGCTGGTTACTTGGCGTTTCTTGCTGGCTCCGGCGTCGAACGCGCTCGTATCGCCGACAGCGGGAATGTTGGCATTGGAACTACGAATCCTGGAACAAAATTTCATGTGGTTGGCACTGACTCATTAACTAATGGTTGGACAAGAGTTGCTATATTGCAAGGTTCTTATCCAGTACTAATTTTTCACAGTACCGCTGCACAAAATAAATTTGGTGGCATAGGTTATGATTCTGGCACAAGCGACGGGTGGAGGTTTTGGGGCAATGCATCAACATCTGATGTGTCTGCAACTACGCCACTATTTAATATTTTGAATAATGGTAACGTTGGCATTGGAACGGCGACTCCGGGAGCGAGGTTAGACGTAGCAGGTGATATTCGTGCAACAAGCAATATCACAGCATATTATTCAGATGATAGATTAAAAACAAGGCTAGGTAATATTGAAAACGCACTTGACAAGGTTTGCTCATTGACCGGTTTCTATTATGAAGCAAATGAATTAGCACAAAGTTTGGGCTATAAACCAAAACGTGAAGTTGGTCTTTCAGCACAAGACATGGAAAAAGTATTACCTGAAATTGTAACCGCTGCACCAATAGATGAAAAATATAAAACCATGTATTACGAAAGAGTATCAGCATTGTTAGTTGAAGCAATCAAAGAAATTGCCAGCGAGATAAAAGATATTAAAAAACGTTTAAGAGATTAATACATGGCACTAAACGCATCCGGACCCATTAGTTTAGCAGGTGCAACTGCAGGTGAATCTATTGCAGTAGAACTTGGTCTAAGTTCTACAGGACAAATATCTCTAAATGACGCCGCAGTAAGAACTTTGGCAGGAGTAGCATCTGGAGCAATAACGATGCCTACTAATTTTTATGGTAAATCTAATGCTCCGCTTGTTTATTTGGATGGTTCGTTAATTAACACAAACACTTATGTATTTTACACCGGCGGTCACAGAACCATAACAATTGGCGGTAGTGCTAAGGCGGTCACATTTACACTTTGGGGCGGCGCAGGCGGAAATGGAGCATATAGCGGAGGCTTCCAAAGTGGCAGCGGCGGATTTGCACAAGGCACCGTGACACTACAGCCCGGAACAAATTATTACCTGCATGTTGGTGGTGGCGGTAGCGGGCCCGATGCTCCTAATTACGCCCCTGGCGGTCTCGGTGGTTGGCCCAATGGCGGTTTTGGAACAAGGGGAGACGCCAGTGGTGCCGGCGGTGGTGGCATGAGCATGTTATCTACTTCGACTTTTTACGCAGGTATGTCGTCAACTTTAATTTTATTAATTGCGGGTGGCGGTGGAGGTACTTGCGGATACTTTGGCAGCGCCGGCGCCGGCGGAGGCGGTTCTGGCCAAGACGCCAGCAGCGGTGGCTCCACTGGCGGGACTCAATTCGGTGGTGGAAACTCATACACCTACAACGCCCCCGGGTCTTATTTGCAAGGTGGTAACGGCTCAGGACAAAGGGCCGACGGCAATGATGATGGCGGCGGCGGTGGTGGCGGCTACTATGGCGGCGGTGGCGGCACAAGTGATGCAAGGCCCGCCGGTGGCGGCAGTGGTTACATAAACGCAGGACTCGTAAGTAGCGGTATCTTGATCACGGGCAGCTACGCTACCGCTCACAACCCCGGTACGTTGCTGGCTGGTTTCGCTTCTGGCAAAGTAGATATTGGTGGCACTGTTCAAAGCGGCAATCATGGTCTTGCTTTGATTACTTTTTGATTACTTTTTCTTGACAAAAATTATGAAAATTCAAATGTTCATCAATGCCGTTGTTACTTCGTGCATCTTTGGAACTGCCGTAACAGGTGTATTCTCACTGGTGTAGTTTTTGCTGGCAAAAATTCAATCTTTTCACGCACAAGTGATTGCACGTGAAACTAAATAAGAAAGGAAACTAAAATGACGACTCAAATTATATGGACTATCTCCGCTTTAAACTGCGTCCCGGAGACACCGCAAGGTGCTGATTATGTGACTGTGGTGCATTGGGAATGTACAGGTGTTAATGGCGAATACACGGCTCAAGTTTACAACACTTGCAGCTTCCCGATCACTCAGGGCGATTTCACGCCATATTCAAATTTGACTCAAGATCAAGTGCTGGGTTGGTGTTGGGCCAATGGAGTCGATAAGGCTGCAACCGAAGCCGCCGTGCAGCATCAGATCGACAATCAAATAAACCCGCCGATACTTTCTCCAAAACTACCATGGATTACTTCTCCTACAGCCAAATAAAGGAAAAAAAGTGAACGACACCAAAATTGAACTGACCCTGCCGCTCGTTAACGGCATCCTACAATATCTGGGCACTCGCCCGTATCAAGAAGTTTTTTCTTTGATTCAAGTTATTCAAGAGCAAGCAGCACCTCAGCTGCCAGCGCCTGAGAAGTCTGAGGCTGAGCTTCCACCGGCTATCATTAAGTCCTCTCCTCCTGCCGTCTAAGATGGCACATGAGACTCTGATTCAAGAAAGCAATTAAGAATTCTTTTTACGAGAGTAATATTTGACTTGAATTAAAATTGGTACCAAAAAATTTATGAAAGCATCGATTTAAAGTTTTTTTTAAAATTAAAAATTATAACTTCTCTTTTGACTAAATACCGTCTAAAGAGGAGACTGTATTTTGGCAGACTTTATTGAATTAGATATAGAATCTGGTGCTAACTTTGCAATGCAAATTGAAGTTACAAATAGTGATGAAACACCGCGAAGCTTGTCTAATCATACTATAACTTCTCAACTTAGAAAATCTTATTATTCATCCACAGCAACTGATTTTATCATTTCAATAACTGACTCTGCAAATGGTATTGTTGCTATGACTCTTACTGCTAACACAACTGCTAATCTTCGTGCTGGCCGTTATGTGTTTGATGTTGAAATGAATGATACGTCAAACAATTCTATTCAAAGAATATTTGAAGGAATTGCAACAGTCCTGCCTAACGTCACCAGATAAAAGGATAAAACAAAATGGCAAGAATATCAGTAAGAGCTGGCGTGCAAGGCGCTTCAGGTTATTCTGGTTATAGTGGAGATAATCCTGGCTCTAGTGGTTACTCCGGTAGATCCGGTTTTTCGGGTTCTGGTATCTCAGGTTACTCAGGTACCTCAGGTTACTCAGGCGTTTCCGGATATTCTGGTACTTCTGGATATTCAGGCATTTCTGGATATTCTGGCAATAGCACTTCAGGATTTTCTGGTTACTCTGGTTACTCAGGTTACTCAGGATTCTCTGGTATATCCGGTTATTCAGGATTCTCAGGTATATCCGGCTACTCTGGTGATTCTGGTTACTCAGGTATCTCAGGTTACTCTGGAATTAATGGCACTGTAGCATTTAGCGGCACCTCAGGTTACTCAGGCATTTCTGGATATTCTGGTACTTCTGGATATTCAGGCATTTCTGGATATTCTGGCAATAGTACTTCAGGCTTCTCAGGTTTCTCAGGTATCTCAGGTTACTCCGGTTTCTCAGGCATTTCTGGTTACTCTGGTATCTCTGGTTACTCTGGTATCTCAGGTTATTCTGGTTACTCAGGTATCTCAGGTTACTCTGGTACTTCTGGTTATTCAGGTATTTCAGGTTATTCTGGTGATAGCACTTCAGGATTTTCTGGCATTTCCGGTTTTTCTGGCATTTCCGGTTACTCCGGTTTTTCTGGCATCTCAGGGTTTAGTGGTTTTTCTGGCCAATCTGGTTTTTCTGGTGCTTCTGGTGCTTCTGGTTACTCAGGCATTTCTGGATATTCTGGCGATAGTACTTCAGGATTTTCCGGTTACTCCGGTTTTTCTGGCATTTCTGGTTACTCTGGCTATTCAGGTAATTCTGGTTATTCCGGTTTTTCGGGCCAATCCGGATTTTCTGGGTTTTCTGGTATCTCAGGTTATTCTGGCATATCTGGTTACTCTGGTGCTTCTGGTTACTCAGGCATTTCTGGATATTCTGGCGATAGTACTTCAGGATTTTCTGGTTATTCAGGCGTTTCTGGTTTTAGTGGTTTCTCTGGCTATTCGGGACAATCTGGTTTCTCTGGTTATTCAGGCGCTTCGGGATATTCTGGCCGTGATGGTCAGTTTGGCGGTGCATCATTCTACTACAAGTTTGACACTAAAACAGACACAGCAGATCCAGGCGCAGGACGTTTAAATGTTAATAATGCTACACTATCGTCAGCAACTACACTAACTATTCACGATCAAGACCGACTCCTCTCAAACATTTATTCGTTTCTTACAACAATTGACGATTCTTCAAGCCCAATCAAAGGCTACACTAAGATTACTGAAGAGGCGAATACTCTTAACTTTGTAATTTATGCTATTACTGGCACACATGTTGATGATACTTTACACTTCGATGTGCCTATTTCATATGTGTCTGGTGTTTCTACACCATTTTCAAATAGCACAAATGTTGTCATTACATTTACCGTAACAGGCGATAAGGGCGACCAAGGTATTTCTGGTTTCTCAGGTATCTCCGGTTACTCTGGTTTTTCAGGTATTTCTGGTTACTCAGGTATATCTGGTTTCTCTGGCATATCGGGTTATTCAGGTTTCTCTGGCATATCTGGATATTCTGGTTACTCAGGTGTCTCCGGTTACTCAGGTATATCCGGTTACTCAGGATTCTCTGGTATATCCGGTTACTCAGGATTCTCTGGTATATCCGGTTATTCAGGATTCTCAGGTATATCCGGCTACTCTGGTGATTCTGGTTACTCAGGTATCTCAGGTTACTCTGGTATATCCGGTTATTCAGGATTTTCTGGTATATCCGGCTACTCTGGTATTTCTGGTTACTCTGGCTATTCAGGTATTTCTGGTTACTCTGGTTTCTCAGGCCAATCGGGTTTTTCGGGCACTTCTGGTTATTCAGGTATATCAGGATTTTCAGGTATATCTGGATATTCAGGTGATAGCACTTCAGGTTACTCTGGATATTCTGGTATCTCAGGTTACTCTGGATATTCTGGTATCTCAGGTTACTCAGGATTCTCTGGTATATCCGGTTATTCAGGTACATCTGGTTATTCAGGTATTTCTGGTTACACAGGCTCTCGCTCATATTCTGTAACAAACAGTGGATCTAGTGCATATGTAATTGATGGGTCAAATAATCCAACTTTATATTTGCTTCGTGGTTTTTCTTATATTTTTAATGTAAACGCATCAGGTCATCCATTTTGGATTAAAACTGCTGCGGTTACAGGCACAGGCAGCGCATATAGTAGTGGCGTAACTAATAACGGAGCAGCAGTTGGCGTAATTATTTTTGCTGTGCCGTATGATGCACCGAGCACATTATATTATATTTGTCAATATCACGGTGGTATGGTTGGTACCATTTCAATTAGTGATCTTGGTCCAAGTGGTTACTCAGGTATATCAGGTTACTCAGGTATATCAGGTTACTCAGGTATATCCGGTTACTCAGGTATCTCAGGTTATTCCGGCATATCTGGTTACTCTGGTATATCCGGTTATTCAGGATTCTCTGGTATATCCGGTTACTCAGGATTCTCTGGTATATCCGGTTATTCTGGTATTTCTGGTGCTTCCGGTCCATCAACTACAATTAATGCTACAAATGACACATCTACAGCTTCAGATTTTTATCCAGTATTTGTTGCTGCAACTGGTTCAAATCAAACCGCAACTGCATCATCATCTAAACTTTATTTCAGACCTTCAACTGGTAAACTAAGCGCCACTGATTTTAATGCGCTCTCAGATGTAACTTATAAAGAAGATATTCAACCAATTCAAAATGCATTGAATAAAATATTGGATCTTCGTGGTGTTTCATATATAATGAAAGATTCAAAAGAAAAATCAATGGGTGTTATTGCTCAAGAAATTGAAAAAATTATGCCTGAAGTTGTTTCGCAAAATAGTGATGGTCTAAAAACAGTTGCGTATAACAGAATTATTGCTGTTTTAATTGAGGCTGTTAAAGAACAACAAGAAATAATTAATGACATTTATAAGAAACTAAGATGAGTGTAACATTAAGTAGCCTATTAGGCTCTGGTATATCTGGTTATTCTGGTTATTCTGGTCAAGGACCATCTGGTTATTCTGGATACTCTGGTATTTCGGGATTTTCAGGAAGATCAGGATATTCAGGATTTTCTGGTATCTCTGGTTACTCAGGTATATCAGGTTACTCAGGCATTTCCGGATATTCTGGTATCTCAGGTTATTCAGGTATCTCCGGTTATTCAGGTATATCTGGTTTCTCTGGTATATCTGGTTTCTCTGGTATATCCGGTTACTCAGGATTCTCAGGTATATCCGGTTATTCTGGATATTCTGGTATCTCAGGTTATTCAGGTATCTCAGGTTACTCTGGTGTCTCTGGTTATTCCGGCATATCTGGATATTCAGGTGATAGCACTTCAGGTTACTCTGGATATTCTGGTATCTCAGGTTACTCAGGATTCTCTGGTATATCCGGTTACTCAGGATTCTCTGGTATATCCGGTTATTCTGGTTACTCTGGTATCTCTGGTTATTCCGGCATATCTGGTTACTCTGGTATCTCTGGTTATTCCGGCATATCTGGTTACTCTGGTGATTCTGGATATTCAGGTATATCTGGTTTCTCTGGCATATCTGGTTATTCTGGATATTCTGGTGATTCTGGATATTCTGGTTATTCTGGTATATCCGGTTATTCTGGATATTCTGGTATATCCGGTTACTCAGGTATCTCAGGCACTTCAGGTTATTCTGGTGATAATCCAGGTTCTAGTGGTTATTCTGGTTTCTCTGGCTTTGGTTTATCTGGTTATTCTGGTATATCTGGTTATTCTGGTGCTTCTGGCCCATCAACTATAATTAATGCTACAAATGATACATCTACAGCTTCAGATTTTTATCCAGTATTTGTTGCAGCCACCGGCTCAAATCAAACTGCAACTGCATCATCATCTAAACTTTATTTTAGACCATCAACTGGCGAATTAAGCGCTACTGATTTTAATACTTTATCGGATTTATTATATAAAGAAGATATTCAACCAATTTATAACGCATTAAACAAAATACTTGACATTCGTGGTGTTTCATATATAATGAAAGACTCTAAGAAAAAACATCTTGGTGTTATCGCTCAAGAAGTTGAATCAATTATACCTGAAGTTGTATCTGAAAATTCTAATGGAGCTAAATCAGTTTCTTATAACAATATTATAGCTGTTTTAATCGAGGCTGTTAAAGAACTAAAAGAGGAAATTGATAAATTAAAGAAATAAAATTTTGGAATTATTATGAAATACAGTGTGGTGATACCGACATATAATCATTGTGATGATTTTCTTAAACCATGTATTGAATCTATCGTTCAGTATACCGATTTAGAAGATGTAGAAATAATTATATCTGCTAATGGGTGTACTGATAATACAAAAGATTACCTAAACGATCTTAAATCTTTCATACCAAATCTAAAAGTGATTTGGTCTGATGAACCACTTGGTTATCCAAAAGCTACAAATCTTGGTATTTTAGCTTCTTCTGGTGAAAAAATAATTCTTCTCAATAACGATACTAAATTTTTAAATCAAGAAAAAAATACTTGGTTAAATTTATTAGCATCTGGCTTTGATAATTCAAAATGTGGTATAACTTGTGTGGTAAAAGAATACTCACGAGTAATGCAAAAAGATTTTGCGGTATTTTTTTGTGTAATGATTGATCGTAAAGTTTTTGACACAATTGGTTTACTTAATGAAGAATATGGCACAGGCTCTGGTGAAGATATGGAGTTTTGTATTTTAACTGAGGCTGCGGGTTTTGAAGTTGTCGAAGTTTCAAGTAAAATAAAACTTAATAAAAAATACTTTACTGGTTCATTTCCAATCTATCATCTTGGCGAAGGCACAGTTCACGATAATAAATTAGTGCCTAATTGGAAAGAAATATTTTTAAAGAATGCAATTAGAGTTGCAACTAAGTATAATCAAGATTGGAAAAAAGAAAAAAATATGAATCACCTTAAAATAGGCATTATAACACCATTATACAATGATATTGAACATATTTTTCATGCCATTAATTCTGTTAAAACACAAAATATGGGAAATGTTGTTCATTATATATACGATGATTGTTCAACTGATGGTGTAGAAAAAGGATTACAAGAACTTTTATTTGCAAACACATCTTTAGTTTACATTAAAGGCGAACAAAATAAAGGACAAGCTTACGCAAGAAATCGAGCAATTGAATCTGCGCTTGCTGTTGGTTGCGATTACATTGCATTTTTAGATTCAGATGATGTTTGGTTTCCAAATCATTTACAAAGAGCCTTAGAAACTTTACAAACACAAAACTGTAATGTTGTTTATTCAACACCGCAATTTTGTGATGAAAACGGCAATGTTCTTTTTCCTTATAATATTGTTGTGCCACATACATTTATTGGTAAACAATTAAGACACAACAATTTTATTTGGATATCAAGTGTAGTTGCTAATGCACGGTGTTTTTTAGATACAAAATTTGATGATACAATAAACAGTGTTGAAGATTGGGATATGTGGTTAAGATTATATGAAAAAGGCCATGTGTTCTTTAAGGATTCAGAAATTACTATTCGTTATTTGGTTAGAAACAATACTGAAGCATCTAAAGGTGCCTCAAAAATGAATTTATTTTGGCAAAAACATCAACAATTACCATCTTTAAAATTACATTTGGCCTGCGGCCATGATTATGATGAAAATTATATTAACATTGATTTATATGCACCTGAAGATGCTAAATGCGATGTTCGTCTTGATGTACAAAAACTACCATATGATGACAATACTGTTGATGAAATTAAAGCGTTTCATATCATTGAACATTTTCATTTTTTTGAAATACAAGAGGTTCTCAAAGAGTGGTATCGTGTGTTAAAACCTGGCGGCAAATTATATCTTGAAACGCCAGACTTTTTAGAAACTTGCCGATCATTTGTTGAAGGTAATCCAGCAACCGGCATGGATATTGAACAGTGGCGTATTCTTTTATACGGACATTTTTTTGCTCATGCGTGGATACCAGGCCAAACACATAAATTTTTATTTACTGAAACACAATTAAGAGCAAATCTTGGTTGGGCTGGTTTTCAAACAGTTAACCGTGTTCGACCTGCATCTAAATATGTTATGAATGAAACACATCATTTGTTTTTGACAGTGGAAGCTTTTAAATGACCAACATATTATGTTCTATTTCGACCAGAGGCCGATATGACACAACTTTGCCAATGGCAATTCAATCAGTTATAACACAAACTTTAAAACCAAATAAGTTGGTTATTTTTGATGATAATGAACAACCAAAAGATATAAGAGAAATACAACACTATGAATATCTTTTTCGTATGTTGGATGAAAAAAATATCGAATGGCAAGTTATTTTTGGTCAGAAAAAAGGCCAACATTTTAATCATCAAATGGCCAATACCATGGATTATGAATGGGTTTGGCGTTTAGATGATGATACTATAGCTGATTCAAATGTTTTAGAAAATTTATATAAACATACCGCATCAGATGTTGGTGCTGTTGGTGGTTCTGTACTAACACCGCCATTTATTAAAGGATTAAATTCAACTGGTAAGATTGACGATATTGATGAACAAAATATTCAATGGGATTATATTAAAGATATAAAAGAAGTAGATCATTTACATTGTTCATTTTTATATCGTGCTGGAATACATGACTACAATTTAGGTTTATCTCAGGTTGCTCACCGAGAAGAAACACTTTTTACTTTTGGTTTAAAACAAAAAGGATATAAACTTCTTGTTATACCAAATACAGTAACTTGGCATTTAAGAAATCGAAATGGTGGCATTAGAACATTTCAAAAGGATATGTTTGACCATGATGAATATATTTTTAGAAATCATTTAGAGTATAAAGATAAAACAATCGTTGTTTTAAACTCTGGCATGGGCGATCATTTGGTGTTTACTAGTGTTTTACCATTAATAAAAAATGCTGCAGTATTTTCGTGTTATCCTGAAATAGTTCCAGGCAGAAGCATCGATGATGCTATGAGACTTTTTGGTGATTTAGATTGTTACAGTATTTACAAAAAAATGGATCAATGGAATTGGAAAAATTCTTTAGAGAAAGCTTTCAGAAAGATGTATGGTGTAAAATGATTATTATTTCTCCATACTCAAAAGAACTTAGAGATGGTAAAAAAAATCCAAAAAATTATCCATATTGGAAAGAATTAATATCTCTTATTCAAGAACCAATCATACAAGTTGGCATCGATGGTGAAGAGCAATTAGTTGAAAATTTTCGTAAAAATTTATCAATTACTGAGTTGCGAAACCTCATAAACGAATGTCGAATATGGATTTCAGTTGATAGTTTTTTTCAACATTTAGCTTGGAATTCTAACAAACCAGGTATTGTGCTTTTTGGACAGTCTGATCCTTTAATATTTGGTCATTCGGAAAATATTAATTTATTAAAAGATCGTTCGTATTTGCGTGAAAAACAATTTTGGTTATGGGAACAATGTGATTATAGAGAGGAGGCTTTTGTAAAACCGGCAGAAGTTCTAAAGTATTTGTGAGATAAATACACGATAAACGAAGGATTTTTATGGCTGCTCCAACAACAAGATTACAGTTTAAAGATTATTGTCTTAGAAGATTAGGTTGGCCAGTTATTGATATTAATGTAGATGACGATCAAGTTGATGATCGTATTGATGATGCCTTGAGTTTTTTCTATGATTACCACTATGATGGTACAGAAAAACTCTTTATGAAGCATAAAATTACTCAAACTGACATTGACCGCCGTTGGATTTATGCTCCCGATGCGGTTCTTTTTGTTATTGGTGTTTTACCGTTTGACGATTCAAATTCATCAGTTAACATGTTTGATCTTAGATATCAACTAAGACTGCATGATTTATATGACTTTACTTCAGTTTCTTATGTGTCTTATGAAATTACAATGCAACACATACAAACTTTAAATCTTCTTTTTTCTGGAAAACCACAATTTCGTTTTAATCGAGTGCAAAACAAAGTGTTTTTAGATATTGATTGGGAAAGAGATGTAGAAGTTGGTGACTATGTAATTATTGAGTGTTATCGTAAAATGAATCCAGAACTTGTTAATTTAACTGGCACAGTAAACCTTGTTTCTGGTAATACAACAGTCATAGGCACAGGAACAAAATTTGACCAAGAAATTGTTGAAAATGATTTTGTAAATTTTGGTGATGAATCACTTCAAGTTAGAACAATTAATTCACCAACAAATATTACACTTACGACAGCGCCAGCGGCATCAAATGCAACAGCAACAATGACAGTAACTGGTTTAACTGATGTTTTTGATAATCGTTTTTTAAAAGCATATGCCACTGCAAAAATTAAAATGCAATGGGGCTCCAATCTTAAAAAGTTTGCTGGTATTCAAATGCCAGGTGGTGTAACTCTTAATGGTCAACAAATTTATGATGAGGCTATAGAAGAAATTAAAAACTTAGAAGAACAAATGTATAATTCAACTAGTATGCCTAGTGAAATCTTGTCGGGATAATTTGTGGCCACTAATCTTTATTTCAATAATTTTCCTCAAAATCAAATAACACAAGAACAACTTCTTGTTGAAGATTTGGTTATTGAAGCTTTACAAATTTATGGCATGGATGTTTATTATTTGCCAAGAACTGTTCGAGCAAATAATGAAATTGATTATATTTATGGAGAAGATACTCTTAAAGAATATGTAACTGCACATCCAATCGAAATGTATCTTGAAAATGTGACAGGTATGGATGGTGAGGGTGATTTTATTTCTAAATTTGGTTTAGAAATTCGTGATGAAATATCGGTGTTGGTTTCTCGCAGAAGATTTCAATATGCAACTTCTCCGTCAGATTTAGAAAGACCAAGAGAAGGTGATTTAATTTATATTCCTCTTTTAAAGAATTTTTTTGAAATTATCTTTGTAGAACATGAAAATGATCAAGCAATGTTTTATACACTTGGTCGCGGCCGAGGTGGAAATGTTTATGTTTATGCTCTTAAACTAAAACAATTTGTATTTTCAAATGAAATTGTTGAAACTGGTGTTTTTGAAATTGATGAGCAAATTCGTGACAATTACAGTCGTACAAAAATTACATTAACAACTGGCTCTGGTCATTATGCTAATGGTGAAATAGTTTATCAAGGTACAAGTCTTGCTGCGGCAAATGCACAAGCTATTGTGCAAAGCTCCGATGTTATTAGCGCAAGTAAATATGTTAACATTATTCATGTTCAAGGAACATTTACTTCAGCAAATGTAATTGGTGAAAGTTCTGGTGCTGTTTGGACAGCAAATGTTGTATCAGATACAGCGACAATGAATGATGCGTTTGAAGATATTGTAGACAATAACCGTATACAAACAGAAAGTGATAGCATTCTTGATTGGACAGAAACCAATCCATTTGGTGAAACATAATGTTAGGTAATGAGTTTTTTAGCCATCGTACAATACGAAAAGTTGTAGTAGCTTTTGGTACTTTATTTAATGATCTTGTTGTTACAAGAACAACTCAAAGTGGCGTAAAAAAAGAATATTTTAAAGTACCATTATCCTATGGTGCAAAAGAAAAATACATCACTCGTATTACTTCTGATCCATCTTTAACAAAATCAATCGCTACACTTGTACCAAGAATTTCATTTAATTTAGATGGTTTATCTTATGATCCGACTCGTAAACAAATAACAACCATACAAAATTTTTCGGCAAATACTTCAACTGGACTTAAAACTCAATACGCTCCAATTCCATATAACTATGAATTTTCTTTATCAATCTATGTAAGAAATACTGAAGATGGCACACAAATACTTGAACAAATATTACCATTTTTTACACCAGATTTTACTGTAACTGTTGATTTTATTCCTAATATGAATAAAAAGTATGATTTACCAATTATACTTAATTCAGTATCATCTTCTATTGATTATGAAGGAGACATGTTAAGCACAAGATTAATTCTTTGGGATTTATCATTTACTGTTAAAGGATTTATTTGGCCACCAATTAAATCTGGTGATGTTATTCGTCAAGCAAATACAAATATTTTTATTGAACCACAAAATTTAGATGGACAAGTTGTTTACGTTGATTTTGCAAATGGGACTTCACAGTTTCAAAGGTCTGAAACTATTCGTGTAGATGATCGTCAATTAACAGGCAAAGTTCTTTATTTTAGTAATAGTAATACAGGCACTTTAATTGTTGGTAACTTAAACAAATATCTTGAAGTTGGAGACAAAGTTGTTGGTGATTTAAGTAATGCCTCATTTACAATTTCAACTTTAGATTCTACACCATTAAAACAAGTGCAAATTATAACAACACCATTGCCAAACACTGCTGATCCAGATGATGCTTTTGGATTTAATGAAACTATTACATATTGGCCTAATGTAACATGAAAAAAATAAACGAAAAATTATCTGAAATATTTAATGTTGAGCCAATTGAAGTTAAAACTATTAAACAAGAAATTGTGCCTACTGAAGAAACCAATGTAATAGAATCTGATGCTGAGTTTGCTCGTAAAAATATTCGTGAGTTAATTCAAAAAGGCGGTTTTGCCATTGAAGATTTATTACAAGTTGCAAAACACTCTGAGTCTCCAAGAGCATATGAAGTTGCCGCCAACATGATAAAAAATTTATCGGATCTAAATAAAGATTTACTAGAAGTACAAAAAAGAAAAAAAGATTTAGTTGTAGATAAAACATCTTCAAATGGAGTTAATGTTGATAAAGCTGTTTTTGTTGGCTCTACCGCAGAATTAATGAAACTCATTAAGGCAAATAAGTAGGATTAAAATGGAAAAATTAATTGAACAAATGAAAGTTATTTTAGGCACAACTTTTGGTTTATATTTTAAAGCTCACACATATCATTGGAACGTTGAGGGTCCAGATTTTGCTCAATACCACGATTTTCTTGGTAATTTCTATCAATCTGTTTTCAATAATGTAGACACAATCGCTGAACACATTCGTGCTCTTGATGTTTATGCACCAACATCTTTACCAAGAATGTTAGAACTATCTGACATTCCAAACTCAGAATTAATACCTAGTGCTCTCAATATGATGGCTAATTTAAGAGATGATAATGAACGTTATATGATTCATCTTCGCGCTGGTATCGCAGTAGCTGAGCTAGCAAATGAACCTGCCGTTAGTAACTTTCTACAAGATATTTTAGATAAACATCAAAAGCAAGGTTGGATGCTTCGCAGCTTCACTAAGTAATGATTGAAAATTATCTTGGTAACGCTAGTCTAAAAAAGATTGGCGTTACAATACCATTTACCGAAGAAAACATTCTTGAGTACAAAAAATGTACTGAAGATCCAATTTATTTTGTTGATAATTATTGTTACATTGTTACGCTTGATCATGGTATTCAAAAGTTTAAGTTATACGATTGTCAAAAAGAAAAGATTGATCTAATTCACAAAGAACGCCGTGTTATCATTATGGAGTCACGGCAGGCAGGTAAAACCACCACAGCAGCTGCATACATTCTTTGGTATACATTATTTCAAGGCGATAAAAATGTTGCTATTCTTGCCAACAAAGATAAAACTGCTCGTGAAATCTTATCACGCTATCAGTTAATGTATGAAAATCTTCCACTTTGGATGCAACAAGGTGTCAAAACTTGGAACAAAGGCGATGTAGAGTTAGAAAATGGTTCTAAAGTTTTTACTGCTGCAACAACTCCTGCTGGTATTCGTTCTAAATCTGTAAACTTATTGTACATTGACGAAGCAGCAATTATTCCAAACAACGTTGCTGATGCATTTTTTACTTCGGTATATCCTGTTGTTTCTGCTGGTCAAACAACTAAAATTCTCATTACTTCTACACCACTTGGTTATAATCATTTTTGGAAGTTTTGGAATGATGCGGAGAATGGTCGAAACGGATTTACATCGTTGTTTATTCCATATTGGAAGATTCCTGGTCGAGATGAAAAATGGGCAGATGAACAACGTAAAGTTCTTGGCGATGTCAAATATAATCAAGAAGTTCTTTGTAAATTTCTTGGCTCTTCACTTACACTTATTCGTGCTGATGTTATTGAACAAATGTCTTATAACGAACCAATCTATCAAAAAGATGGTTTAGACATTTTTGAAATGCCTGAAAAAGGTCATTCATATATTGTTGTTGCAGATACAGCTAAAGGTGTTGGTGGCGACTATTCTGCATTTGTAATTGTTGATATTACTGAAGTGCCTTATAAAGTGGTTGCTAAATATAGAGATAATCAAATAGCACCGATGTTATATCCATCTGTTATTTACAGAGCAGCATTAGATTACAATAATGCTTATGTGCTTGTTGAGGTAAATTCTTCAGAGCAAGTTGCTCATATTTTATATCAAGAATATGAATATGAAAACATTTTATTTGTTCAAAGAGATTCAAAAGGTCAAAAAGTTTCAGGTGGTTTTGCCGGTGCAGGCAAAACACAACTTGGTGTTTCAACTGATAAAAGAGTTAAACGAATAGGTTGTTTTAACTTTAAGTCTTTGTTAGAGGAGAAAAAATTATTAGTGTTTGATGCAGATATTATATCAGAAATTTCCACATTTATTGAGTCTAGAGGGTCTTACGCAGCTGATGAAGGATACCATGATGACTTGGTAATGCCGTTAGTTCTTTTTGGATGGTTAACAACAAATCCATATTTTAGAGAAATTACGGATGTAAACCTTCGTAAAGCGGTTTATGAACAAAGAATCAAACAAATTGAAGAAGATATGTTACCAGTCGGTTTTATTAATGATGGGCAACAAGAAGAAGTTATAATTGATGGAAAAGATGTATGGGGAAATTATGATACACAAGAAAAAACACCACCAGCGGGTTATTTACCTTCTAGGTTGTGAAAATACTAAATAGAGAATCAAGTAATTGATTCATACTTATAACAAGAGGAGAAATCCATGGCGTTTCAGCTTTCACCTGGCGTAAACGTATCAGAAGTTGATCTGACTAGCGTTGTGCCTTCAGTCGCCACATCTATTGGCGCATTTGCCGGAATTTTTGCCTGGGGTCCAGTCAATGAGGTCGTAACGATTTCAGATGAAGTTCAATTGGCGGATAGATTTGGAAAACCAGATAATAATAACTATGAACATTGGTTCTCATCCGCAAACTTTTTAGCTTACTCAAACAATCTTCGGGTTGTTCGCGCAGCTAACTCGGCATCAACATTAAATGCCACTTCAGCTGGTGCTGGTGTTTTAATTGAAAATGAAGACGATTACTTAGATAATCACACTGGTGGTGCAAACACATTTGGTCGTTTTGCTGCTAGATGCCCTGGCGATTTAGGTAATTCACTTCGTGTTGAAGTTGCTGATTCTAACACATACACTGGTTGGGCATTTTCGGGTTCGTTCACATCAGCACCAAATACTTCGACATATATTTTAAATTCTAGAGGTGCTTACGCTAATGATGAATTGCATATCATCATTGTTGACGAAGATGGTAAATTTACTGGTACAGCAAATACAGTTCTTGAAAAGTTTGCATTTGTCTCTAAGGCACCTGATGCTAAAAGTTTTGATGGTTCAACATTGTTCTATAAAGAAGTAATTGAACAAAGATCGAAATTTATTTGGTGGTTATCACATCCAGATTCAACAAATTGGGGTACGGTCAATTCATCGTACACATTACTAGCAACAAGAATTAGTTCCTCTCTTGCTAATGGCGCCAACGGCTCTATAACTGCAGGCAATCTTCAATCTGCTCTAAACAAAGTTGCTAATCCAGATTCTGAGGATGTATCGCTTATTATCACTGGCCCAGCAGTTGAAGCAACAGTTGAAAATGCTATTACTCTTGCAGAAACACGCAAAGATTGTGTGGTGTTTATATCGCCAGAAAAAGCAGATTGTGTTGATAATTCAGGCCAAGAAACAACTGATATTCTTGCCTTCCGTAATACATTGCCATCATCTTCATATGCTGTGATGGATTCTGGCTGGAAATATCAATATGACAAATACAACGATGTATATCGTTGGGTGCCACTAAATGGCGACATTGCAGGTCTTTGCGCTCGTACGGATCTTGAACGTGATCCTTGGTTCTCACCAGCAGGTACAAGTCGTGGTGTAATTCGTAATGTTATTAAACTTGCTTGGAATCCAACTAAAGCAAACCGTGATTCTTTGTATAATTCTGGCGTAAATCCTGTCGTGACATTTCAAGGCGAAGGCACAGTGTTATTTGGCGATAAAACATTATTAGATCGCCCATCAGCATTTGATCGTATTAATGTCCGTCGTTTGTTTACCGTTCTTGAAAAATCAATTTCTCGTGCTGCTCGTTCTTCTTTATTTGAGTTTAATGACGAATTTACAAGAGCACAATTTGTTAATTTAGTTGAGCCATTTCTCCGTGATGTGCAAGGTCGCCGTGGCATTACTGACTTCCGTGTTGTTTGTGACGAAACAAATAACACTCAACAAGTAATTGATGCTAATGAATTTGTTGGCGACATTTTTATCAAACCATCTCGTTCAGTTAACTTTATTCAATTGAATTTTGTTGCTGTAAGAAGTGGTGTGACATTTGAAGAAATTGTTGGTCGTGCAGTCTAAATAGAGATAACAGGAGAAAAACAACATGGCATTTAACGTAACTCAGTTTAGATCACAAATGGTTGGAGACGGTGCTCGTCCCAATTTATTTGAAGTATCTATACCATTTCCTGGTTACTCATTACCAGGAGATGCACAATCAAAAACAACATTTATGTGTAAAACAGCACAACTTCCGGGCTCTACTGTTGGTGTTGTGCCTGTTCAGTATTTTGGCCGTGAGTTGAAATTTGCAGGCAATAGAACTTTTGCTGATTGGACAATTACAGTGATCAACGATGAAGACTTTGCAGTAAGAAATGCTTTTGAGCGTTGGATGAATGGTATTAATACACATCGTACCAATCTTCGCAATGCAGCTGCTTTGACACCAACAGGTTACACACAAGATGCAGAAGTTTTTCAATATGGTAAAGATGGCAGAAGACTTAAAATATGTAAGTTTATTGGCCTTTTTCCAACTGACATTACACCAATTGATGTTGATTGGGGTTCAAATGACACTATTGAGGAGTTTTCAGTAACACTCACCTATCAATGGTGGGAAGCAATAGCCGATCAAGTGTTTTAAGAGGAAAGGCTTCGGCCTTTTCTCTTTTCTTTAGAATGGAAAATAAATGGCAATAAACCTTTTTGGTTTTACAATTGGTAAAAAAGATGTTGCTCAGGTCGAAAAACCTGAGCAACGCTCATTTGCACTACCAACACCCGCATTAGATGATGGTGCTGTTACCATCACACAAAATGCCTATTACGGCACTTATGTTGACTTAGAAGGTTCTGTTCGCAATGAATTAGAACTTATTACTCGTTATAGAGAAATGTCAAATCATCCAGAACTAGAACAAGCAATTGATGATATTGTTAATGAGTCAATTACACATGATGGTAGCGGCGATGTTATTTCTATTAATTTAGATAAACTAAAACAACCGGAAACAATTAAAAAGAAAATTATTGAAGAGTTTAACAACGTTCAAAGAATGTTGAACTTTTCAAATCTTGCTGATGATTTGTTCAAGCGTTGGTATATTGATGGTAGAATTTACTTTCACATTATAGTAAACGATAGTAATCCAAAAGAAGGCATACAAGAACTTCGCTATATTGATCCACGCAAAATTCGTAAGGTGCGTGAAGTAGCAAAAGATAAAGACATTAAAACTGGTGCTATGGTGATTAAATCAATCGCCGAGTATTATGTATATAATGATCGTGGAACCACAACACAAACATATACCGCAGGCGTAAATGCAGGTCTTCGTATTGCGCCAGATTCTGTAATTAATGTGAACTCTGGTTTGATGGATGCCAAAAATACATTTGTTATTTCGTATCTACACAAAGCAATCAAACCATTAAATCAATTGCGTATGATTGAAGACGCAGTTGTTATTTACCGTTTATCAAGAGCACCAGAACGCCGTGTATTTTACATTGATGTTGGTAATTTGCCAAAAGGTAAAGCCGAACAATATCTTCGTGATATTATGGTCAGATACCGTAACAAAATGGTTTATGATGCAAATACTGGCGAAATGCGTGATGATCGCAAGCATATGTCGATGCTTGAAGACTTTTGGTTACCACGGCGTGAAGGCGGCAAAGGCACAGAAATTACCACATTACCAGCTGGTCAAAATCTTGGTCAAATTGAAGATGTTGATTACTTTCGCAAAAAACTTCTACAGTCATTAAATGTTCCATATTCTCGTATGGATTCTCAAGGTGGCGGTGGTCTAGCATCTCTTGGCCGCTCTGCTGAAATTACTCGTGATGAATTAAAGTTTGCTAAGTTTGTTATTCGCCTTCGTAATAAGTTCTCTCAAATTTTTGATCAAGCACTTAAAGTGCAACTTACGCTTAAAGGTATTTGTACACAAGAAGAATGGGATGATTTTAAAGAAGACATTTATTACGATTACAAGAAAGATAACAATTTTACAGAACTTCGTGAGGCAGAATTAATTCGTGAAAGAGTTACTACGCTTCAACTTTTAGATCCATATATTGGCAAATATTTTTCACAAACATGGGCAAAGAAAAATATTCTTCGTATGACTGATGAAGAAATTGAACAAATGAGTGAAGAAATGGAAGAAGATGGCACTCTTAATACAACTGCAAATGATCAACAAAATACAAGTGTTGAAAATGTAGACAATACAATAGATAGAGTGCCAACGGAATCAACAACACCTCAATTAGACTCCGAAGTAGAAAAATATTCAGTCGGTATAAATAGATAATTAATAAAGGCGTAATATGGACACAAGACAATTTATCGACCAACTTGTTGCGGGTGAAAGTGCTGCTGCAAAAGAAACTTTAGAAAATTTAATTTCAAATAAGGCTTTTGAAGCACTTGACGAGTACAAGAAACAAATGGCTTCTAATATTTTTGGTGAAAAACAAGAAAATTCTGAAGCTGAAGAAACAGTAGAAGTTCAAGAAACAGAATGAAAAGTTTAGTAGAATTTAGGCAAGAACCAATTTTAGAAGAAGATAAAACAGACTATTCTAAGTTTGATGCTCTTGTTCGTGCTGGTTTGGCCAATAAGGCACAGTTACAAAGAATACATAAAATTCTTGATAAAATGCAAGAAGATAAACCTGTATTTAATAATGCCGATAGAATGATTCTACAAAACTTATTTAATAAAATGGTAGACTTGCTTACAACAAATAAACAAATTTTTTCGCAAGCTCGTCGTTCGGTTAATGAAGGAGTTGTTGATTCTTCAGATTATAAAGTTTCACCAGAAACTGGTAAAAAATATAGAGCGCATCGTGTAGTTCTTTCAAGAGAAGAACCAAAAGAAAAAGATGAATTAAAAGAACAACTAACAAAGTTTGATCCACCATTTGTTCTTGTTTTAAAACGTAAAGCAATTCGTCTTTATCCTGATTCAACAAGAATTGCTTTATATTATAGTGATAAACTTAATAAGTATTTTTCAGTGCCTTATTCTACTGAAGACGACAAAATGGGCATAGTGCAAGCGGAAGAAGTTGAGTTAGAAGAAGCTGTTATGGATCAACTTCACAAAATTGTTGATGGCAAACAAGCACAAAAAATTAAATTTGGTAATGGTCAAACAAAAAGTGTAGATCATTTTACAGCATCAGCAGTAACACAACTGCACAAAGCTTTAAATGATGAAAATAAGAAAAAAATATCTGATATGATTCATAAGTCTCCAGAACACTTTAATAAAGTAGCAAGTTTCGCTTTTTCTAAAGTAAAATGAGTTTCATAAATCAAATCATAGAGGGTAATTTTATTGAGGCAAAACAAAACCTATTCAATCGCCTTAATGAAATTGCTGCTCTTCGTTTAGGAGAAGTTAAAAAAATAGTTTCATCAGAAACATTTGAAGTATATGATGAAGCGGTTAGGAGAAATCCTAATATTATTCGTATGGGCAGAATACAAAAAATTCGGCGCAGAATACGCCGAAATAAAAAAGGTAAAATTGTAGTACAAAAAAATGTTAGACGTTCTGGTATTAAAGGTTATAGAGTCGCCGGCAGCACACTTAAAAGAATACCTGCAGCTGAAAGACTCCGTAAAGCAAGAAAATTAAAGCAATCATGGAAAACAACAAGACGCGCTAAATTACGTAGAACATTAATCAAAAGAAAAATGTCTTTGCGTAGAAGATCAGCAATGGGATTAAGATAAAATGCCAACAACAATTACAAATTCTAAAAGATCCAAATCTGTAATTCGAATTACAGGTAACACAGCTACTCGGATTAATCTAAATCAGTTGTCAACCAATACAACAACAGAGTTAGTTGCCGCAGCTGAAATTTCACACATAACAACATCTACTGATGGTAAATGGATTGTTTATCGTGGCAATGATGCCACTGGTGAACCAGTTCTCGCTTTATTTGGTCAAAATGATGTTCCTTTTGCACATTATGACGTATCAATTGCAGGCGCAAACACTGGTGCCAATTTATATTTTACAAATTCAGGCACAGACGGCACACTTGTTGTTACAGTAAGTAAAACAGCAACATACACGATTGATCCAGATACTGGAGCAGTAATATGAAATTAATTAGAGAATCAATAGAGAAGGTAAAATACCTTACTGAAATTTCAGAAAACGGTAAGAAAAATCTTTATATTGAAGGTACATTTCTTGTTGGCGACACAGTAAATCGCAACAACAGAATGTATAAAATGGACACGCTTCGCCGAGAAGTTGATCGTTATAATGAAGAATACATTAACACAAATCGTGCTCTTGGTGAATTAGGACATCCAGACACTCCAACACTTAATCTTGAAAGAGTGTCTCATAAGATTATATCTTTAAAAGAAGATGGTAATACTTTTTACGGTAAAGCACTAATTCTTGAAACACCTTATGGTTCAATTGCAAAAAATCTTATTGAAAATGACGTAAGTTTAGGTGTTTCTTCTAGAGCTTTAGGTTCTGTTATTCAAACAAAAGAAGGTTATAACTTAGTGCAAGATGATTTAAAATTAGCAACTGCTGCTGATATTGTTGCAGATCCCTCTGCGCCTGGTGCCTTTGTACAAGGTATTATGGAAAATAAAGAATGGATGTTTGTTGATGGTAAATTTGTAGAGGCGGATTTTGATTATGCAAAAAATCAAATTAAACAAGCAAATCCAAAAGAAATTGAAGAAGTTGCGCTTAAGTTATTTGAAAATTTCTTACGAAAACTTTAATTTTTATAAATAGAAAATCACAAGGAGATTCCTAATGGCATCAAATAAATTAATGGAAGCAGCAGCCGACATTCTTGCAGCCAGCAAGGCAAAAGCTTCTGCTGCGCCAGTACAAAAATTAGAAGGCGAAGTTGAAGACTTAGGCGGGCCGACACCTGAAAATGGTAAGCCAATGGACGATTCACATAAGATTCATGCCGGCGCCAAAGCACCAGACAATTCTGCCAAAAATAAAGCTTCTATTTCTACAAAGCCATCAGCCGCTTCACCAGACACTCAACTTCATATGAGTAAAGAAGATGCTGAAGTTTCTGAAGAAGAACTTCTTGATGAAAAATCGCATATGGCACATATGGACAAAATGAAGAAAAAGATGAAAGAAGATGTTGACGCTATGTTTGGTGATGACTCTACTATTTCTGAAGATTTCAAGTCCAAAGCTGCTACAATTTTTGAAGCTCGTGTAATGGATCGCATTGCACAAATTCAAGAAGACTTAGAAGGTCAATATGCTTCAATGCTCGAAGAAGCTGTTGAAGATATTAAGAAAGACCTGACAGAAAAGGTAGATGATTACCTTTCTTATGTTGTTGAACAATGGATTGAACAGAATGAAATTGCTATCGAATCCGGTCTTCGCGCCGAATTGACAGAAGAATTCATTGCAGGTCTTCGTAATCTATTCGCAGAACATTATATTGATGTTCCAACCGAAAAAGTTGACCTCGTTGATGAACTTGCCACTAAGGTTGAAGAACTTGAAGGCAAACTCAATGAAGAAATTGAGCGTGGTGTCGAACTCAAAAAGTCTTTGACCGAATCACGCAAATTAGAAGTTACCCATGCTGTTTGCGAGGGTCTCACCGCTACTCAAGTTGAAAAAATTAAGTCGCTCGCAGAGAGTGTAGATTTTTCCACAGAGGAAGAATACAAAGAAAAACTTGAAACAATTCGTGAGAACTACTTTCCATCTGGTGTTAAAAAAGCAGATGTAGCACAATTGCATGAACAAGTAGAAGACGCCGATGAAAAGAAGGTCATCACAGACCCATTCGTTGCTGCGGTCTCACAAGCTATTTCCAAAACTAAATTATAATAATTAAGGAGATTTTCTAATGTATCTTTCCGAACAACTACAAACAAAATGGGCAGGTGTTCTAGATCATCCTGATCTTGCACCAATTAAAGACCCATATCGTAAGGCTGTTACTGCCGTTATTCTTGAGAATCAAGCTCAAGAAATGATGAAGGCTGGTTCTATTCTTAACGAAGCTGTTCCAACAATGTCAGCTTCTGCTGGTTTAGGTTCTGCTGGTGCTACCGGTTTCTCTGGTGGTGCAGCTGCTGCTGGTCCTGTTGCAGGTTTTGATCCAATTCTTATTTCGTTGGTTCGCCGTTCATTGCCTAACCTCATCGCTTATGATATTTGCGGTGTTCAGCCAATGACTGGTCCTACAGGCCTTATTTTTGCCATGCGCTCGCGCTTTAGCTCGCAAAGTGGCACAGAAGCTTTCTACGATGAGGCCAACACAGGTTTCTCTGGTTTAGGTACTGCTCAAACAACTCTTGCTGTTGGTGCTGCTGCTGCTAACACATTTGTTGCTAACGGTGCTGGTGTTGCTGCTATGTCTACAGCTCGTGCTGAAGCACTTGGTGATGGCGCAGCTGCTAACACTTTCCAAGAGATGGCATTCTCTATTGAGAAGGTCACTGTTACTGCCAAGACTCGTGCTCTAAAGGCAGAATACTCTCTTGAACTTGCACAAGACTTGAAGGCAGTTCATGGTCTTGACGCTGAGACAGAGTTGGCAAACATTCTCTCGTCTGAAATTCTTGCTGAAATCAACCGTGAAGTCGTTCGCACAGTTTACGCTGTTGCTAAGACAGGCGCACAAGTTGGTACAACAACAGCCGGTACATTCAACCTAGACACAGACTCTAACGGTCGTTGGATGGTTGAAAAAGTTAAGGGTCTTGCTTTCCAAATTGAGCGCGAAGCGAATACTATCGCCAAGCAAACTCGTAGAGGCAAGGGCAACATCCTTTTATGCTCTTCGGATGTTGCTTCTGCTCTTGCGATGGCTGGTCTTCTCGACTACAATTCGGCGCTTCAAACTCAAGTCAGCCTAACAGTTGACGACACAGGCAACACATTTGCTGGTACAATGTTTGGTCGTATCAAGGTCTATATTGATCCATACTTCCCAGCTGGTTCCACATCTGAGTTCGCGGTTGTTGGTTATAAGGGTTCTAACGCTTATGACGCTGGTATCTTCTACTGCCCATATGTACCTCTACAGATGGTTCGTGCAGTTGATACAGGCACCTTCCAGCCAAAGATTGGTTTCAAGACTCGTTACGGTCTAGTTGCCAACCCATTTGCTGAAGGTACTACACAAGGCGCTGGTGCTCTAACCAACCTAGCAAACGTGTACTATCGTGCATTTAAGATTGCGAATTTAATGTAATCTTTTTGTTAGATAAAACCACCACTAGAGTGGTATTTCAAAGAGGGACAGAAATGTCCCTCTTTTTTTATACATAAATATCAATATGGTCGTACTTACAAGAAACCCATCTAATCCAAACTTCTTGCAGCCAAATAAGTTCATGTTGAACTTTGCAAGAACACCAGCACTTCGTTACTTTTGTCAAACTGTAACTGTGCCAGGTATTTCTACTTCAGAAATACCAGTGTCAACTCCATTTGTTGAGCTTTATAAACCAGGTGAAAAACCTGTGTATGATTTGTTAAATGTTACTTTTATGGTTGACGAAAAGTTAGAATCTTGGCGTGAGATACATAATTGGATACGCGCAATGACTTTTCCATATTCTTATGAAGAGTATAAGGCATTGGCATCTATAAATCCATACGCACAAAAACAACCACAATATACTGATGCTACTTTAACATTATTGTCCTCTGCCAATCAACCTGTGTTAGAGTTTAAATTTTATGATGTTTTTCCAATCTCAATTAGTTCTTTTGTTATGTCCGCAACTGATAGCCCAGACAGTATTATTACCGCTGACGCAACATTTAGGTATTCTTTATACGACCTGGTTGTTCCTGAATAAATTTTGTGATACACTCCTGAAACAGGAGATTTTTTAATGAGTAAACTTGATGATTTATTAGCAACATGGGCAAAAGACTCTGAGATTGACCGCACCGAGCCAGGTAAGGCTCTACTTAACATTCCTAAACTTCATAGTAAGTATCTTAACATACTTTCAAATCATCGTCTATTGGTTCGTGAAGCTGAATTCAAATATAATCGCATAAAAAAAATCAAGTGGGAATATTATACGGGTAAATTAGATGATGATGATTTAAAGAAACATGGATGGGAACCATTTCCATTTGTGCTTAAGTCTGACATTACTACATATTTGGATGCAGATGAAGATATAAATCGTTGTCTTGCACAAAAATTAATGCATGAAGAAATTGTAGAAGTTTGCAATTCTATACTTAAAGAGCTTAACTCTCGCACTTATCAGTTAAGGTCTTTTATTGATTGGGAAAAATTTATACAAGGTGTCTAACTTAATACTTAAATCGCTAAACGAAGTTTATATAAAATTTGAATGTGAAAAAAGTTTAGCGCAAGAACTTTCTGATTACTTCACATTCTTTGTACCTGGTTATCAATTTACTCCGCAATATAAATCAAGAGTGTGGGATGGTAAGATACGTCTGGCAGACTTACGCACATTTACCATATATCGTGGTCTACTTCCTTACATTGAAAAGTTTTGCAAAGAGCGTGATTACACAATAGAATGTGATTCTAAACTTTATCTTACTGAAGATTTTTCTCTTAATGAGGCAATAGAATTTATTAACACACTTAATTTGCCATTTGAGGTAAGAGATTATCAAGTAAAATCTTTCGTACAAGGAATACGAAATCGCCGTATGTTGTTGCTTTCGCCAACTGCATCAGGCAAATCTCTTATTATATACTTAATGGTAAGATACTTTCAAGAAATTGGTCTAAAACGTGGTCTTTTAATTGTGCCTAATATTTCTTTAGTATCACAAATGTACAAAGACTTTGAATCTTATGGTTATGATTCAGTTGAAAACTGTCATACAATTTATCAAGGTCGTGACAAACAAGCCAAAAAGTTTTTGTTTATTTCTACATGGCAATCTATTTACACACAACCAAAAGAATACTTTGAACAATTTGATTTTGTAATTGGTGACGAAGCACACTCATTTAAGGCTAAATCTCTTACAACAATAATGACAGGTTGCACAGAGTCTAAATACAGAATAGGATGCACAGGTACTTTAGATGGCACACAAACGCATCGATTAGTGCTTGAAGGTTTATTTGGTCCAGTTTATCAGTCAACATCTACATCTGAATTGATTGAGAAAAAACAACTGGCTGATTTTAGAATTAAATGTCTGATACTTAAATATTCTGAACTTATTTGTAAAGAAAGTAGAAAATGGGATTATCAAACAGAGTTAAACTACATAGTGTCTAATTCAAAACGAAATGAGTTTATCAAAAATCTAGTTCTCTCACTAGAAGGCAATACTTTGTTATTATTTCAATTAGTTGAAAAACACGGTAAAATTTTATATCAACTTATCAAAGAACACATTAAAAATCGTCACGTATTTTTTGTTTTTGGAGGTACCGATGTTGAAGTGCGCGAATCTGTTCGTGCAATCACTGAAAAAGAAACTGATGCTATTATTGTAGCTTCTTACGGTGTTTATAGTACGGGTGTTAATATACGTAATCTTCACAATATTGTATTTGCATCTCCATCAAAATCTAGAATTCGAAATCTTCAATCAATAGGTCGTGGCCTTAGACTTGGAGATAATAAACAAGAAGCAACTTTATTTGACATTGTTGATGATTTTAGATTTGGCAAATCTGCCAATTATACATTGAAACATTTTCTTGAACGTGTTAAAATATATGATGAAGAAAAATTTAATTACAAATTTTACAACATCGAGCTAAAACCATGACAGAAGAAATACAAATTAAAATTCTAAGGCTTAACACAGGCGAAGATATTATTGGCGCTTGTTTAATGGACGATGAGCATGGTTGCGTTGGTGTAGAAAATCCAATGAAACTACATATGCGAAGAATGCCTGTAGCTGGACAAGCAATGTTAATTATGGCACCTTGGTTACCATTAGAAATCATTGAAGATAATTTTGCAACAATTAATTATGATGACATTATTACAGTTGTTGAGCCAAAAAGAAAATTAATAGATCATTATACAAACACAGTTTTAGAAATTGAAACAAATTTGACAGTCAATGAAACAGATTTAAAAATGGAAGAAAGTGAAGAAGATGATGTTGATGAAGACACCATGCAAGAAATGTTGAATTCATTAAAAGAAGCAAAGAAAGGTAAGCTACATTGATAGATTACAATGATGATAATTTAAAATTGGTGATTAAAATTATTGAAAAAAACTTAACACCAGATTTATTACCTAAGAAGTGGACAGAAAGAAATAGTACCAATCCAATGTTTGGTCATTGTCATACCGCTTCTGCATGTCTTCAAAAAGTATTTGGCACTAAAAACATCAAACTTTGGAGAGGCCTTGATGATGAAAATATTTGGCATTGGTGGGCAGTTGATTTAAATGGCAAGTTGATTGACATTACGGCAGATCAATACACTTCTCAAGATAGAGTGCCACCATATGATAAAGGTCAGAAGTCTTCAATGTTGGGATTTGATTACAGAATTAGAACTCTCACGCTACTAGGAAGAGTTATTGAAGAATTATCATCAAACGGAACACCGCCAATGTAACACTTGTCAAGAGCGAAAACAAGGCCCTTTCAGGCAAATGCTATGATAGGTGTTGACATACTCACACAAAACCTTTACAATGTAAAACTATGACAAAGAAAACTAATCACTACATCAATAATGCCGACTTTCTCAAGGCGCTTGTTGAATACAAAGAAGCCTGCGATAAGGCACAAGTTGAAAATAAATCAGAACCTCCCATTCCAAATTACATTGGCGAGTGTTTTCTAAAAATTGCCGATCATTTATCTCGTAAGCCAAACTTTGTATCTTACTCTTTTCGAGATGAGATGATTTCTGATGGCATTGAAAACTGCTTGATGTATTTTAAAAACTTTGATTCAACAAAATCAAAAAATCCGTTTGCTTATTTTACACAGATTATTTACTATGCTTTTCTTCGCCGTATTATGAAAGAAAAGAAACAACTATATGTTAAATACAAAGCAACAGAACAATTTGGTATTTTAGATGAATTTGAAATGCATGAAGATTCCGATGGCAACATGAGACAGTTTAAATTATATGATAACATCTCTGAATTTATTCACACGTTTGAAGAAAATAAAAAAAATAAAAAAAATAAACAAATTAAAACTCTTAAAGAACTAGAAGGAGATTTGGATGTCTAATGAAGAAACACTTGCTCGCATTCAACGATTACAAGAAAGACACGAATTGCTTGACCGAGAAATTACTCGTGTTGAACAGACTCATCAAAATCAAATGATGATTATTGATTTAAAAAAGAAAAAACTTAAACTCAAGGACGAAATCGAAACGTTGACAAAACTACTATGAAATTATGTATTTTAGGTGATAGTCATTTTGGTGCTCGTGGCGATTCGTTAGACTTTCATAAGTATTTTCAAAAGTTTTATAATAATATATTTTTTCCGTATTTACTAGAAAACAAAATTACAACCATCTTTCAGATGGGTGACTTGTTTGACCGAAGAAAATACATTAATTTTAACTCACTATATCTTTCTCGTAAATATTTTTTTGATGTATGTGCGGCTAATGATATAACACTACATACACTTATTGGCAACCATGATGTTGCTTTTAAAAATACACTTGATGTTAATTCACCATCATTGTTAATTAACAATTATCAAAATATCAAAATCTATCAAAGTTTTGAAACAATTCAGTTTGATGAATTAGATATTGATATTGTTCCTTGGATTTGTGATGAAAACGAATCTGACATTTTTGACAAAATAAAAAACTCCAAATCTGAAATTTGTTTTGGTCATTTTGAGATTGCTGGTTTTGAAATGGATCGTGGCAATGTTTGTGACACAGGTATTGATAAACAACTACTAAATCGTTATGATATAGTTTTGTCAGGCCACTTTCATCATAAGTCTTCTGCTGGTAACATCACATATGTTGGTACACCTTATGAAATGACTTGGGTAGATTATTCTGATCCAAAAGGTTTTCATATCTTTGATACAGAAACAAGAGAGATGGAGTTTATAAAAAATCCATATAACATGTTTAACAAAATTGCGTATGATGATAGTTCTACTGATTTTGAATATTGGAAAACATATGACTTCTCTTCTCTCAAAGAAACTTATGTGAAAATTGTGGTTGTTAACAAACAGAATCCATACCTGTTTGATTTCGTAATTGATAGTTTTTATAAATCTGGTTGTTCCGATATTGCAATCGTTGAAGACTTCACCGATGTGCAAATTGATGATGACATTGTGGATCAAGCAGAAGATACGATGACCATTTTGTCTAAGTATATTGATGCACTTGAACTTGATGTTGAAAATGATAAACTGAAAAAACTTATGCGCGAACTTTATGTTGAAGCTTTGAATACGGAAGTTACTGATTAATGATCTTGTTTCAAAAAGTTCGTTGGAAGAATCTTCTTTCAACGGGTAATTACTTTACAGAAATTAATCTTGCAACAAATACAAACACTTTAATTGTTGGAGAAAATGGGTCTGGCAAATCAACTTTGTTAGACGCATTGTGTTTTGGTTTGTTTGGTAAACCATTTCGTAACATCAACAAACCACAGTTGTTAAATTCTATCAATAGCAAAGATTGTATCGTTGAAGTGGAGTTTAATACAAATAACAAGGCATATAAGATTGTTCGTGGTATTAAACCAAACATTTTTGAAATTTACTGTAACGGACAACTTATAAATCAAGAAGCCGCTTCAAGAGACTATCAAGATCAACTTGAAAAGTTTATTTTAAAACTAAATTATAAGTCTTTTACACAAATTGTAATTCTTGGTTCAGCATCATTTACACCATTTATGCAGCTAAGCGCTGCAGACCGGCGAACAATTATTGAAGATTTGTTGGACATTCAAATATTTTCTACAATGAATACTCTTGTGCGAGAAAGACTTTCTACGAATAGAGAAGTCACTTCAACAACTAAACACCAGATTGAACTGGCCACACAGGCATATGAACTTAAAAAGAAACATATTGAAGACTTAAAAAAGACGAATGATGATGAGATTTCTAAACATCAAAATGAAATTGCTAACAATCTGATTGTTGTTACAGAACTTACTTCAAACAATGAGGTGATTTCAACTAGAGTTGGCGAGTTACAAAATGTGGTATCATCTAAGACTGGTGTTGAAAACAAAGTCAAAAAGATGACAAGGTTGGAATCACAAATTGAAAACAATTTGTTAAAATTCAAAAAAGATATTGCTTTCTTTGAAGATCACGATGATTGTCCTACCTGTAAACAAGCAATCGCGGCCGACTTTAAAGATGGTGAACTTGTTTTATTAAAAAGCAAAGTCGAAGAAAACACACAAGCTTTACAGAAACTTGAAACGCTTTTGCTTGAAGAACAAAAGAAGTTAAATGACATTAGTGAAGTGCAAACCAATATTCAACAGTTACAAGTAAAAATTGCGACCAACAATACTTCTATTTCTGAAACAAACAAATATGTTTTAAAACTTCAAAAGAAGATAGAAGAGCTTAGAACAACTGAACAAGGAACAGAGAAAGAAAACAACAACCTAAAAGAATTGCAGGATTCTTTGTCTCAACTAGAAGTAAACTTAAAAGAATTAATACAAGAAAAGTCATATTTAGAAACTGCCTATAATTTGTTGAAAGACACAGGTATCAAAACAAAAATTGTAAGACAGTATCTTCCGGTGATTAATAAATTGGTCAACAAGTATTTAGCGTCATTAGATTTCTTTGTTAATTTTAATCTAGACGAATCGTTCAAAGAAACAATTAAGTCTCGGCATCGTGATGAGTTTTCTTATAATAACTTCTCTGAAGGCGAAAAACAACGAATTGATATGGCTTTGATGTTAACTTGGCGTGCTGTTGCTAAGCTAAAAAATTCTGCCAATACCAATCTACTGATACTTGATGAAATTTTTGATTCAAGTCTTGATGCCAACGGCACCGAGTATTTGATGAATATCCTACATATGTTAGAAAATGTAAATTTATTTGTCATATCACACAAAGGCGATGTGTTACAAGATAAATTTACTAATGTTATTCGATTTATAAAAGAAAAGAATTTTTCAAAGGTAAAAAAATGAATGATGAAGTCTTAGTTATTAATACTACTGATAGTTTGACAAAACCAAAAGTTTTAGAGCCAATGAGTTTATACAATGAACATTATCCGTTGCTTTCACAAAAGATGCCAGAATATACTAAATCTCTGCCAAATACTCAAATAAATATTTTAATTGAACGAATGAAGTTAACAATGAAAAAATTTGGCGGCATTGGCCTCTCTGCCAATCAATGTGGTATACCAATTAGAATGTTTGTCATTGGCCACGAAGACTTCAATATGGTATGCATCAACCCAAAAGTTTTGATGAAATCGGATGAAGTTGAAAAAAAAGATGAAGGTTGCCTCTCTTTTCCTGCTTTATTCTGTAAGATTGAAAGACCTCAATGGATTAACGTAGAGTTTACCAATGAGCACGGGCAAGTTGTTCAAACAAGACTTGACGGCTTGACTGCTCGCTGTTATCTACATGAACTTGATCATATGAATGGCATCAAGTTTACCAGTTATGTTGGTTCAGTTGCTCTTAAAATAGCAAAGGCAAAACAAAAAAAAATAATTAAAACTGCAATTCGAAAGAACAAGTAATGAGTTATTCATTTGATCCTAAAGATGATGTTGAAACGCAATGGCAAAAATGGCGTGATTCCGGTTTGATGTTTGAAGACATTGATGAAAGTATGCTTCGTGAGCGTGTAATTCAGGAACTTACTTATGTTTCAAAGATGGATGTAAAAGAATACACTTTATATCAAAAATGGTGTGAAGTACAAGAACGTTATCCGTCTATTATTGTAAATGATCTTTGGGAAGGCGAGAAACGTGTACTTGAAGATGAAGAACAACGCCGAGCAATTGAAGAAATCAAGCGTAACTTTTGGTTGCCAGAAACACCAGAATCATATGAAGCTTTGCAACCAGAACTTCTCTACACTAATAAAGATAAAGAATTGCCTGAACTTTGGAATTGTATTCGAACATTTTCTTCTACGATGAAGAACAATTCTAATATTGGTCGTAATCTAAACTTTATCGTGCGTGATAGAGTTACTAAGAAGTATCTTGGTGTAATTTGTATTTCATCTGACTTTCTTGATTTAACACCAAGAGACAAGTATATTGGTTGGTCAAAAGAATTAAAGACACAAGGCGGCATGATTAATCATACTGCAATTGGTTCTACAATTGTACCTCTGCAACCACTTGGTTTTAATTATGTTGGCGGTAAATTATTGGCACTTCTTTGTCTTTCCGATCCTATACAAGAGATGTGGGAAAAGTTATATGGTGACAAGTTAGTATCTGTAAGTACCACTTCACTTTATGGTAAAACTAAAGCTGACGGCCTTTCTCAGTATGACAACTTAGACTACTGGCAGAAAATGGGCTTTACTTCCGGCTCTGTGTCATATGAACCAAATAATGATACTCGTTATATGATTCGTGAGTGGTTGAAAACTAATCACACTCGCCGTTATTTTGAATGGTACATTGCAAAGAAACCATCCGGTCAACCACATAAGCGTGATCACAAAAATCGTTCATTGACATTCACATATAGCAAACTCAGTGTGCCAAAAGAACTTGTCAAGTCTGATCATGCTCGAGGCATTTATTGGTGTCCATTGTATGCCGAATCTGTAGAATTTCTCCGAGGCGAACATGATGGCAAGAATATGAAAAAGTGCTTTGATTCATCAGTAGAAAACCTAAGTAATTTATGGAAAGAGAAACACGCAAAGCCTCGTATCAAGCAATTGGTTAAAAAAAGCAGAGTGTCAAGTGAGTCTCTTTTCTATGACAATCTAGCAATAATGACCTGGCAAGAAACAAAAGACAAATATTTGCCGCAAGTGGGTCGATAAATATAGTATAGTTGTTTATATGCGGTGAGTCCGAGACAGCCTACCCCCGTAGGTAGAGAGGTTTAACTCCTCTAAACCGCTCCACTTCTGTTGTTTTCTGGCAACAAAATTCCTGAGTAAAATCAACAGCTTACAAAGGGCTTGACAAAGCACTGAAGCTATCGTACAATCCTTACATAATTGATACGGATACATACATGACTTTTACTGCCGAACAAAAATCGCAGCTGGCCAAGTTGATGGCAACCGAGAATCTAACGGTGCAACACCAAAAGATTCATACTGCAAAATTTGATCCGATCAATCGTGTACTCTATTTGCCAATTTGGCAGAATATGAATGGTGACCTCTATGACCTGCTAACTGGCCATGAAGTCGGTCACGCATTGTATACCCCTGCTGACGGCTGGCATTCTGCCGCTACTGACAAATCTAAGCCTGCAAGTTATAAAAACTTTTTGAATGTAGTTGAAGATGCTCGTATTGAAAAGAAAGTGAAACGCCGGTATCCTGGTTTGAAGTCATCTTTTCAAAAGGCTTATAAAGAACTATTTGACCGTGATTTCTTTGGTCTTCATGGTCGCAGCACTAACGATATGGCGTTTATTGATCGCCTGAATATTTTTACAAAGTCTCAATATACAGCAGACTGGATTCAATTTAGTTCTAAGGAACAAAAGTTTGTTACTGAAATTGAATCACTTGAAACATGGGATGATGTTGTTCGATTAACGGACAGTATTTTCGAATACTCTAAAGATGAGCAATTTGAAATGCAAAATTATGATTTTAATTATGCTTTCGATGAATCAAATGAAGAGAATGAAGATTTATTTGATTCCAGTATGGATTCTCCTGATGGTACCTTTGGTTCAGAGGATTCAGACTTGAAATCCAAATCAAATAATAATTTTGATTCTGATGAAAATACAGAAGATCAAGAGAGCGGTGATTCAAGTGAAGAAGAATCTAAAGCATCTGATGTAAATGATGAAGATGATTCTAAAAACAAATCAAATAAAATTAATCGCAACAAGCAATCTAGTCTCACCGATAAAGATCAGTTTGCACCCGAATGTGTAACTGATGAAGAGTTTCGTAAGCGTGAAAATCTTTTGCTTGATGAAAAAAGTCAACCATATATTTATGTAAATATTCCAAAGTACAATAAAAAGTATTCGATCACTCCTGCAAAGCGTGTTATTGAACAAATCGAAGACTTCTATACAAAACCAAATGAGAGTAATTACATTCGTATGAATCCAGATAAAGTTCGTGAACTGGTAAACAATTTCAAGAATCGTAATGAGCGATTTATTGGTCTTCTAGTAAAAGAATTTGAAATGCGTAAGGCGGCTAAGGCTTACAATAAGTCTAAGTTGTCCGATACTGGTGACATTGACATTAACAAGCTTTCATCGTATAAGTTTGATGATAACATTTTCCGCAAAGTGATGCTTACGCCTAAGGGTAAGAATCACGGTTTGATTTTGTTGCTTGACAAATCTGGTTCTATGTCTGACAATATGCCTGGATCAATTGAACAAATTTTGATTTTGTCCATGTTCTGCCGCAAAGTGAATATTCCGTTTATTGTTTATGGTTTCGGTGGTGAAACTGAATCTTATAAGGCGGATCACGGTCATAAACAATATAATAACGTATTTTCTGCTAACGATAGAGACCTTAAATTATTTCCGGTGTTTATGCGTGAGTACTTGAACTCATCAATGTCTAATTCTGAATTCACTAAGGCAGTTCGTGCTCTTTTGTGCTTAAAGTTGGCATATGAAGTTCGTTGGCATTCTTATCCTAAATCCGAAAAATTATCCAATACTCCGCTGAACGAAGCAATTATTGCTACTGGTCACATTATGAAAGAATTCCGTAAGCAACATAATCTTGATTTGTCCAGTTTGATTATTGTCCATGATGGCGATTCTGATACAAGCAAGTTTTACTATGAATATGATGTGCGCTATAATCAAGTCAGGTCTCAATGGTATGACACCAACTACTCTAATGTAATTGTACAAGATACTCAAAATAAGTTTCAACACAAGCTTGAATGTAATCTTACAAAATATGATCCTTTGCTGCTTTGCGCTCTAGATTGGTTTAAACAGACCACGAACTCTAAAGTTTTTGGTTTCTTTCTGACTTCTAGTGGTCGCCAAACTAAAAGTTCGATTGCTAATCGATATGTGTTTGAAGATGGTGAACATTATGTTACTAAGCATTATGCTGCTCGTAGAGCTAATGCCTTTAATGAAGCAAATGCTCTTGATGAAAAATTAAGTAAGATTGTAAAACAGTTTAAGACTGAAAAGTTTGTTGCTTGCAAGACCCGTGGTTACCATGATTTCTTTATCATTGCTGGCGGTGAAGAGCTAACTACTGAGAATGAAGAAATCGAAATCGAAGGCAAAATGACTGCTTCAAAGTTGAAAAATGCCTTTATGAAGTATAATAAAAAGCGTTCTATTAATCGTGTTCTGGTCTCCAGATTCATTCAGGGCATTGCCGCCTGATGTTGTTTTTATGCAACAGAGACTTGACAATGTTTCTGTTGTGTTATATAATGTGTGTATTATTGATAAGGATTGATTATGCCTACCCGTGCTGAAACCCGCCAAAATTTTATTGATGCTCTGGTTGCCCTTCAGCGGCCAATTGTGACTCGGCGTGAAATTAAGAAGATTTGCTCAGAACTTGGTATCTCTGGTGTTCCGTGGTTTACTAAAGAAGAAACAAATCGTGTTGGTCGTGGATTGTACAAAGTGCCAGTTGCTGGTACTCCGGCAATTCAAATGACCGCTCAAGTATTGCCAATGATTAAACCTGTAGAAAAGTCTGAAAATCGAATTCAAAATGTTTCGACCGACCTGGAAGAAACTGATCTTGTGCCTAAGAACTACAAAAATTATGTAGCGTTTGGTAACTTTGATGATGTTTTGTCAATTGTACAAAGTAATCGTTTCTTTCCTGTTTTTATTTCTGGTCATTCTGGTAACGGCAAAACCATGAGTGTCGAACAAGCCTGTGCTCGTGCGAAGCGTAAGTTTGTTTGCGTTTCAATGACACCTGAAACTGATGAAAGTGATTTGCTTGGCAACTATGTGTTGATTAACGGTAACATGGAATGGCGTGATGGTCCTGTGACCACTGCCGCTAGACAAGGCGCTGTGCTCTGCATTGATGAAATTGATTACGGTGCTCAAAATCTTTCTTGCTTGCAGCGTGTACTTGAAGGCAAGCCGTTTATGTTGAAAAAGAAAGGCGAACTGATTGTGCCTGCGCTCGGTTTTACGGTATTTGCTACTGCTAATACTAAGGGCAAAGGCTCTGATGATGGTCGTTATATGTTCACCAATGTTTTGAACGAAGCATTTCTTGAGCGTTTTCGCAATACGATGGAACAAGAATGGCCTCCGGTTGTCACTGAACGTAAGATTGTTCGTAAGGAACTTGCTTCAGTTGGTTGTGATGATGAAGATTTTGCTGACAAGCTCGTTACTTGGGCTGATGTTATTCGCAAGACTTTTGCTGATGGCGGTTGTGATGAAGTGATTTCTACACGCCGTTTGGTACACATTGTTGAAACCTTTGGCATCTTTAATGACAAGATGAAGGCAATTCGTATGTGCTTGAACCGCTTTGATGATGATACTAAGGCATCTTTTCTTGACCTGTATACCAAGGTAGATTCTGGTGCTACTGTTGAACAAATTCTGACTCCGCCGGTATCTGAAACGCCGGCAAAAACGGATGAAGAGATTCCGTTTTAATCAGTTTTTCCGCCTAAATTTTTTAGGTTTTTATTTTCCTTTTTAGGAGATTTTTATGAGTGCTCATGTAAGTTGGTATACTAAAGAAGTTAACGTTGATACTTTTTGTCATATGTTAAATCCAACATCTAATGAATTGATTGACTGTGATCCCGTAGGCCAAAGACCTGATATTGAATCAATGAGTAAACGACAAGGCATTTTAGATACTTTATTTCGTGGCTATGATATTGGTGAATTAAAGTTAAGAGAAATAGGAGTTGGCTTTCATAAATTTAGATCAATTGATGGAGGTCATAGAAAACGAACTATTCGTGATTATATAAAAGGTAAATTTAAAACTCATAAAAATACAATTTGTTATGTTGAAGATCAAGTTTTTAAAATCGGTAATATGTATTATAAAGATTTACCAGTTGAGGTGAAAGACTACTTGATTCACTATAAAATTAGATTTACAATTTATGATAAAACGATGACAGATGAGCAAGCGGGTGAAATTTTCCGACGGACGAATATTAGTACCGATGTTAATTGGCAAGAAATGCTTAATTCATATGAAGATAATTTGGTAGCAAAATTTATTCGTGAAATTTCAAGGCCCATTCGAGGACAGAATAATAAGTATCATCCTTTGTTTGAATATCGTGATTTGTCTTCCGAAAAAAGAAAACAATATTGGTTTAACTCACCTTCAACTAGATTGCGAGATGATGAATTTGTTACACGGTTACTTACTGTATTGACAAAAACACCAAAAGATAAAAATTGGATGACATGTTCAAACAAAGAGACAGAAGCTTGTTTTATTGAACTGGGTGATAAAGAGAATGGTAATTGGGTGAACAATCCAAATGAAGCAAAAAGAAACCAAAATATGGTAATTGAAGGTTTAGATTTTATGTTAAATTATGTTAAAGCAAAAAAATCCAAATCTAGACAACTTTTTAGCACACAAGAATTTACTGTTGTTTCTCGTTTTTATACATATTTAATTAGAACTTTTGGCCGAAATGGTTTTAAAGTTGAAGATTGGAATAATTTATATATTAAAATCAGAAATTCTATGGATCATTTTGTTGGAAAAAATGAAAAAAATTTACGAACTGATACACATAAAGATAATAAAGGTCTTCGTCTTGTTTGTGAATGTTTTCGTCAATATTTAACTGTACATGACGATCAAACAAGGTGTGAACAGTCTATAAAATGGTTGCTTGAAGAAATGAATATCAATAATTGTGGTATCATATTTCTAGACTCAAATCGTGTTTTTTCTTCTCAAATTGTAGAGCAGATTTTGCGTAAACAAAATTATAAATGTTGGATTACAGGTAAAAACTTGAGTATCAAAGATGCCGTTGGCGGTCATATTGTAGCTCATTCAGACGGCGGTAAAACAACTGTTGAAAATTGTATGGTTTGTCATAAAAATGAAAATAAAAAAATGGGTTCAACGGATGCAAATCTTTACCGTTTTATGCGTCGGAAAGAACTGGCAAAAGAAATATCAATTGCCTAATAACGCTTGACAATTAACTCAGTTTATTATATACTGACATCTCTTTGAGAGAACAGTCGCCTCTCAAAACTTTGTAATAAATGCGACTAATTTTGGAGAACTTTGTAATGACGACTAAAGAAAAAGTCTT
>Ga0194115_10000901_pt1 | contig 40426 bp, 59 predicted proteins | sample TA2MahsurfametaG_3_FD_148656 | JGI IMG/M metagenome (GOLD analysis project Ga0194115, IMG submission 148656) | Freshwater microbial communities from Lake Tanganyika, Tanzania - TA2015002 Mahale S4 surface | ecosystem: Environmental > Aquatic > Freshwater > Lake | place: Tanzania: Lake... | reverse complement strand
TAAATTCTACTATAACCCTGCCATTACCGCCTCTTAAACCAGTGCCAGATGATCCTCCTGCACGTCCTACTCCGTAACCACCTGAAAAATCACTATCAGAAGCAGCAGAAGCAGAAATACTAACACCAGTACTATCAGGAACAATTATTGTAGAAGTTTTTCCAGGAAATGAGTTGTTTATATAACCAGAGCCTCCACCTGATGTTCTACCATCACCCCCAGAACATCCTCCACCATAATATCCACCACCTCCTCCGCCACAATCGTAAGTTTGTCCTGTAATAGTTACGGTTGCCCCCGCTCCTTGTAAAAATCCTGCTTGTGCAAATTGAGTAGGATAACCACTTGCCGATACACCTCCAGCTGATTGTGTTCCACCTGTTCCAGCAAGAACACCATTTTGCCCTGTTGTTCCTCCCCCAGCACCAAGTCCGTTAGTAGAGTAACCGCTTCCACCACCTCCTCCTCCAGCTATAGCTAAGATAGTACCGCTAGGTGAACCTATTCTTACATCACTTCTTCCACCACCAGCTCCGGGATATGTATCACCGGAAATACCCCAACCTCCATCAGGATATCCGCTTGTTCCTGCTCTAGAACCATAAATACCTCCCTCCCCTCCTTGTCCTACTATTATATACAAAGTTTGCCCTATATAATTTGATGTATTAAATTCATATATGGTATAACCACCTGCACCGCTGCTACCTCCGCCATTATATAATCCTTGACCGCCACCAGCACCTAATATTTTTAACCTGCAAATATTCGTACTACTAGCTGGAATAGTTACTGTTTGTACTGTACCAGTATAATCAAAAGTATACTTAAAAACTGGAGCTGGAATAAATTGAAAATTATTAATAACTTGTACTAGATAAAGTCTTCCTGATTCACCTGATATACTAAAAATAAGACAATCAGTAGCATTAGCCGCAGTAGATAAAGGCATTAAAGAAGAAGTACTACCTGATCTATAGATATTATAGATATTTAAAGACCTATTACCCACTCCATCTTGTTTAACAAATAATTTGAATGTAGAAATTCCCGTTGTATACCATGTAACACTACTTATTGTACAATTACCGCTCAATGTTAAAAAAGATATATTACCATTAGTAGCATCCCAATTGATATTACTTGCATATGTTAATGTTTGATATTTATCTGTTTTATTGTCAACATAAGTCTTGCTTGTAGCTGATGTTGAAGTAGCAGGCGATGAGGGCAATCCAGTTATATCATTGCTCTGCATATTTAACGGGTTTAAAACCTGTAATGATGTAGAATTGTGAGCAGCTAAATTATTACCTTTTAAAGTGCCTGTTTGAGCATTTATTGTACCAGTTGTTAAAATATCATTAGATTGACAATCAATAGAGCCGTTACTATTGATTTTCATTCTCATTATCCCATTTGTTCCAAACTTTAAGCTTAAAGTAGAGCCAGCCCAGACATATCCCTCTGAAGTAGAATTATTTAATCCAAATTCTACACCATAACCAGTATTTTGATTGTACACACTAAAAGCGGTAGAAGTAGAAGAATTATTAGAATTGTATATACGGAAATCTGTATTATTTAAAGCAGACGTATATATGTTATATGGTAATACAATAGTAGCTGTAGGTATAGCCCACGTGCCATCACCTCTTAAAAACACACTATTTGAGCTTGGAAAATTTTGCAATCTATTGATATTTAACTGACCACTGGTGTTTGAGTTGATATCAAATATTTTAGTATTAACAAAATTTTCAGTAGCAATACTATACCAGCTAGCTCCATCCCAGTATTCAAATTTTGGCACGTATTAAACCTATTTATAAATTATAAACTAGTGTTTAATCTCATATCACCAGCAACTGGGGAGCTTGGGCGTTGAGCTGTTGTGCCTACTGCAATTTTAAATTTACCAGTAGAATTAACTGTTAAATCTCCTGTTGTTGTTAATGTTCCTGGAGTGATAATATTATTTGGTAAAGATATAGTAGCTACCCCATTAACAACAGTAACAGTAATTTGATTAGTAGTACCGAGTATTGAAGTAAAAGAATTACGATCTGTTGATGCAAAAGTAAAGCTATCAGTTCCAATTGTAGTTATACTAGAAGTAAACATCCATAAACTAGAACTATTAACAGTCCCGCTAATAACATTTATAATATCACCTCTAACAGTTTGAGCTATAACATCATAATCAGTAGCTCTTGTTAATATCCAGTTAGTACTTGCAGAACCTATATTTGTTACTGTATATATACCATTTTGTAATGCAGTTGTTTGATCTTTAACTAGAACTCTATTACCAACAGCTAAAGCTACACCATCAATAGTTAAAGCTGCTTGTGTTCCAGCGTTAGTAAGAGTTGCACCAACCCCGCTAGTACCATTGCTATAAGTAACAGTTAAGTTGCTAGTTGTTGCTACTAAACATGGGGATACAAGCCTAATAGTATTTAAAACCCAGTTTTCACTTGCTAAAGAAAACCAACTATTTCCGTCATGAAATTCCTGTTTGCCAACAGGTAAGGTTAATTGTGCCATAAAATTACTCGCAAAGTTGTTAAATTTCTATGTTATATCTTAACATTCCTACTTCTGAATTGCTAGGTCTTTCTGTTATGTTTCCCACTGGAATTTTTACTGCTCCAGTTCCTAAAAACTTAACATTTTTTTGAAAGTCAGCCTCTTTTTCAAAATTAGTATATTCTTTTAGTACTACCTTTTTATAAAAATTAAAATTGTTATAATCGTATTCAAATATGGTTTCTTTACTATCCCATCCGTATTTGTTTGATGTCCATGTTCCAATTGTTCTTGTTACATCGTATAAGCCAAATCTTTTAGGGAATCTGTAATAATCATCGCTACTAGATTCATTGTGAAAATCAGGTATACTAAAAATAAAACCTTTATATTTAGCTGTTGGATTAGGAAAAGGCCATATATGATATTTATTTTGGTATCCAAAAAGTCCTATGTGAAGCGGTGCAATAGGAGAATCAGAGCCTATATGATCGCCTCCGCTATCCCAAGAAAATAAACGCAGGCCTCCTTCTGATTTATGACCATCACTCCTACCGTGTGAATCAAACCATAATGTACTAAATCCCCTATCATCTGAACTATAACCAGATGGAAACCTAAACTCATAATCACCAACGGCATTATGTCCCTCATCGTTTAAATCTGCGCTAGTCCACTTATTTTTTACATTTAATAGTTGCCCACGAATATAATCTCCATAAGCTTTACCTCCTACAGCTACACCTATAAAGCCTAAAATAGTCCCAAGAATACTTATAGCCTGTACTCCTGCTAAAGCTGCAATTTCTGCTTCTACTTCTGCTTCTAAAGCAGCTATTGCTCCCTCTATCGCAGTATCAGAAGCTATTCTTTCTCCTGTTTCTTCTTCTAAATCAATTGGTCTTACATAATCATTAACAACAGGCACTTTACCACCAGAAGCTATACTTATTATGCCGTTTGCGAATGTTGCTATTTTAAGAATACCTGATCCAATAGTATTTAAAGCTTGGCTATTTGGTAAATTATTGTTTGGTGTGTTAAGAACATAGGTTGCATCAGTTGGAGCATAAGTTGGAATATCAACCTCAATAGGAATATTATTTGCTCCACCTTTCCAATATTTGCCTGTAGTTAAATTCGGCATGTTATCAGCTGGTAATCTTGCTACTCTTGAAAGTAGTTTTGCAACATCTTGTCCCTCTTGTATCAATTCTGGCCTAATAAGTGTAAGTTGCATGTTTGCTATGGGAGCAGCTACCTCTACATAATCTTTTCCAGCTATGGCAGTTGATAAAGTACCAGTAGCATTATTAACTGTATTTTTTAAAAGGCCTGTCTGTAAATTTCCAAGAGACTGCGCCTTAGTAAAAGTATATGTTGTTCCAAGACCATATAATTGCTTTAATGCTTCTGGAATAAGATACATTTTGGGGTTTTCCCAAGCAAATGTTACAGTAGAACTGCCAACAATAAAATTAGCATTGTCAAACCGCTTCATTATTTGCGCTGCTCTAACTTGCGTCATCGCTAAGGATGAAGAGATGTCAGTTCCTATTGGATTGCCAAATGTATCATATTTAGTTGCGTAAATCTGAGGTAAGAACGGCCCAGACATTACCCAGTCAAAAGGGGATAAATAGTCAAAAGTAGGGTTTGGAATCCTAAAATCACCTATAATTGGACTTATAGGATTAGGGAATACTGCCTCTGCTAAAGGTGGTAAATTTATAATACCTATATGCAATTGTTCTACAGGTTCATTATAATAATCACCTATCCATATTCGGTTATGGTCCAGTTTTTTTAATTCTTCAAAATTTCCTATTTTTCTTTTTAAATCTATTATATCTTGGCGTACGTCAATTAGAACTGGTGATGCAAAAGACCTCCCCTCTTTATCTCCAAGCAATATATATCCTCTATCTATAGGCAATTTACCTGTAACAGGCGATATAAAATTGTATAAACGATCATACTTCATGCTGTTAAATGTGTTAATATACTTGAGATTTTATCGCTCTCATTTGAATAATGAGTATCAATTAAATTAGCGAGTGTACTAAACCAAGCAGGCGTACTGTTATCAAGTTCATTAGGAAAATCTTGAGGAAATTTGGGTTGAAACTTATAAAAATACACATCACGAGCAAGCCTGTTACTTAAATAATCTAAATAATATCTGCTCCACTCTTCCGCTCCTGTCATTGCAACATTCATTATTTTCCCCGCTCTAACAAGGGAATGTTCTAAATCTGTTGATGCCCCACCGCTGCCGTCAAAACTCATATTTCCTATTCCAGTGCCAACGTCAACTATGACAATTCTAATAGCGTTAGGTTTAACTGTTAAACCAACATTGATCGCTGCTAATATCGCATCATTAGCATAAACTCCACCATCACTATAATAATGCCCATTAAAATTATGAGCTGGTAAATAAATAGGAGCAGCACTTGAAGCTCTACAAACATTTACTATGGTTTCAGTATTACCTATAAAATATGCTGGGTCATTAAAGTTAGAAAATACAACATATCTGCTCATGTCTTCCTCATAAGCAGGTATTACAATAGGGGTTTTGAGATTAGCTAAAGTATTCGCGCCGAAATTATCTACAAGAACCTGCTGGAGTATATTACTTCCATAGTTTGAATCTTCATAAGCAGATTTATAGAAAGCGTCATCAGTGGCAAACATAAAAGCTTTTTGAGCAAGGTTTGGTCTGTTTGAATCTTCGCTTGCGTTATGGCTACCAGAAGCTACGTCTGCCGCTGTCCTAATAGTAAATATACGTTTTGCTTGGTTTAAGAAAAAACCCTCCATGTAATCTTGAGTTTTGCCAAAAGAATAACCAGAAGCAAGTATAGCTCCAATAGATGTACCGCACATAACATCTGCGTATTTCCAGAAATCAGCTTGCGGTATCCCCCATTGCCCAATAAACTTTTGCATAAAACGATTAGAACCATAGCCCTTAGTCCCACCACCGCAAAAACTGAATATTCTGATTGTATTTCTGTCCATGATTAAAAATACCTCGGCCTATCATTATAACTATAGCGCATTTCTACTTGTCTTTTTGTCCGTGCTATTGGTAGGCCATCAAGCATAGCAAATTCAAGAGCATTCATTAAATGGTCTCGCCCTTTCATAATTTTACCTTTATCGTCTCTTGAATATCCCCGCCATTCTTCCATAAATTTGCGGCAAGTATTAAATACTTTAAAACGCCCTGTTCTTATTCGCTCTAGCACATTATCTACAGCAAGCTCTTTGGCATATCTTCCTTTACGGAGAGCCAAACCCGCACGAGCATAATCATCAATCAGTTTTTCGCCGTCTCTTTGAGAACCTTGATTAACAGCAGGATCACAAACTCCAGGAATCCAATCACATCCCATTAACATAAGAGAAGCTGCATGCTGGGCAGCGGTTTTCTCGCTAACTGAATATTCTTTATAAACGTAAAGTGTATCGTTATCTTTATCGTGGGCCAGAAATACGACTGCGGTAGGAGCAAAAAAGCCAACGTCCATCCCAAACACACAGGCAAACTGTTTTGGTATCTCAAAAGGTTCAATCAAGAACTCAGACTCTTGTACTTGATAGACCAGACCAGAACCAACACTTGGTATTCCTTTTTCCCTAGCCTCCAGTTCATAAGGCTTTAACGTAGCTCTTAGCTGCTGCTTTGTTTCATCTGATAAATGCAGGTTATCATCCCAAGTAGCTTGGATATAATATTTGCCATTAATAGTTATTTCTGGATCACTGCGGACTATCTCAAAATCCTCGTCCTGTAAATCTTCTATAGACGTTATTTCTTCCTTTTTTACTTTAGATACTCTTTGTTCTAAAAAGTAAGACATCATCTCAGTATAGCCTTTTAAAGGCGTCATCGTAAGAATTAACCGCCCTTGTCCTACTCCGTCAACATCTGCAAGACGCATAGCGCATTCGGTATACACATCCTTAGGTGGTTCTTCGTCTAGGTGAATAAGGTTACATCTTGCTCCTTGAAACTTCTCTCTTCCCTGCTTGTAAGATTTAAAGTAAAGACTGGAGAACCCACCGCTAGAGTGTTTTATATGCACATAGTCAACAGCTCCATTAACTCCAGAAAGCATTGCTTTTTTTAAAATAAGGTTAGGATGAATAAGGCCATTGGTAAAACCTCCATCGGAAGAATAACCGCCAATCAATTTAAGCTGCAAAACGTTTCGGGTTATCTCATAGTTTTCAGATGCTACCCATGCAACGATAGGATGCTCAAATCTATGCCCCTCCCACCAATCAGGATAAATGCCCGTTAAATGTATTGCATCCTCAATACAACCGCAATAGGTTTTTCCTGTTCTGTTACCTGCTAGGAATAGACGCTCTATAGCTTCGCCTCCCGCTTTATGAAAGCTTGCTTGTTTAGGGTTAGGAGTATAAAAGCGGAACTCTTTTTGACGTTTAACTTCTACGTCTTTATCAGTGAATAGCGATAACATGTATAAAAATTGCAAGGTTCTTTAAGTATTATTATATAGATATCGCTTGACTTAGGCAATTATATTTAGTATCTGTTATTTAGCAATTGTTAGTAAGTTCTAGGTCTTGATGCACTTTTCCTAGAACTTATCTTTATGTTTATCCCCTCCCAAAAAATTAAAATCCTAAAAAACAGATTAAAAAAATATCGTATAAATTTGAATACATAATATTCGTTATGACAAATGTTGCTAATTTACAACGCTAAAAGATTAAGAAATTAAATTAATTTTAACTAAAATTACTATTAATAATTTTTATTTAACCTCATTTTTATTATTAAATTCTATTCTAATGATTTTAGGTTCAATTAAATTGTGCTTTTTTATATACCTATTTATAGCTGTATGAGTACACCCATATTTCCTAGCAATTGCGTATCTATGAACACCGCTACTTAATAAATGCTGTATTTCCTCTGAGTCAACTTGATCTAATCCAGTATAAGTAAAATATTTATTACAATTCCTGCATTTATACTGTTGTTCAAAAGTAACATACCCATTTTTTACTACGTTAGTATGCAAGCAATATTTACATTTCATTTTTGATTTCCAACATTTTTTTCCTCCTGTTTTTAATAATAACTATCTTTTAATTCCTGCAACGCTCTTTTTTACTTTCTTTCAGCAAACTGTTTTCTAAAACGTTCTAATGCTTCTTCATCTGCCTTTGGATCAGGAGGAGGAGCTACTAGTTCCATTCGCTTTTTTTTAGATTTATATTGCTTACCATATTTAATTAAAGGTGGTTGCTTGTAAGTCAAATTATGCTTTTTTATATAAGCATTAAAAGCCCTTGGATATAGACCAAGCTTTTTAGCTATATTATATTTAAATTCACCGCTATTTAGTAGTTCTTGTATTTGTTCTGGGGTATATTGAGATAAAATAGATGATGTCTTTGCATTAAGATATTTTGTTCCTTTTGTATTAGACATAGCAAGTACAAAGTATAAACAACTCGGTGAGCAGGTAATTGATAAAACTGCTCACCTTAACCGTAAACAACAAGTAGGAAAAACTTATTGTACTATAAATAATTATATCATTTTATTTCTTTGTAAAGAAAAAGAGCAAATAAATTGCTCTTTTCTCTTACTGTGTGTATTTTACTTGGTTTCGGATTGTAATAATCTAATAGCAAACCGAATCTATAATTTACAATTGATTTACAAGTGCTGCAATCAATCCTTAAAGTGTTCCCTTAAAATATAAAGCACTTGTGCTTTTCTTGTCCGCAAATCTTTAGCCGCTTCTTGATCTATTTTCTCAAGTAGCTCTGGGTCTAATTCAACGTGGACAATAATTTTTTGTTCTTTGGTCATCTAATCCTCATCATAAATAAGTCTATAGGTTCTGCTGTAACTAATGGAGGTTTACATTCATATTTTAAAAAATATATAGTAGTAATTTTCAAATCTTCTAAGTCATCCTCATTTTTATTTTCAATTATAATCTCGCATAAATAAGGGAAAAGTTTAGGAGCTGCTTTTTTACATAAATCTTTTACAAATGTTTTATTCTCTATTATCATTTGTTTAATGGTATCACCTAGAGGTATATAACTTATCCTAAAACCATTCTTATATTCTTCCTTATAGCGAAGTTCTTCTATTCCCCTTTTTATTACGTGTACATACAATCTTGTAAAATGATCCGCAAAATCAGATTCCTCTATTTTCATTCCATCACCTCCCAATCATCTGCTAAGATATCATTTAAACAAAAAATATTTTCTTCTAAATCAATTCTAGAATATTCTTCATCAAATAAACCATCACCTCTTTCATAATATTCAAGTTGATAAAAAGCTTTCTTATCAGGTTCATATATTATTGTAAAATATTTTGATTTCATTACTAAATCCAAATTAGGATTTTCTTTTAACCTATTAAATGCTTCAATAATGTTCATTTTGTTTATCCTCTATCGTCATATTTAAATATTGTCTTAGTTCCTGCTTTTATTTCTATGAAATCTATATCCTCACTATCAAATAAATACTCAAAACTATCACTTAGCAGAAATGTAAAACAATCAAAAAGTGTTAAGAAATTTAATGTTTCACTAAACCAACATTTATAAATAATATTTTTATTACTTTCATGAAACTCTATTTGATAGTAATCTATTTTAATTCTATCACCCTCTAATACTATTCCATAATCAGCAACAAGCTTATTTATAGCATCGTTATACTTTTCAATATTGATTAAATCCTTAGAGAATTCATTAATCTTAATTGCCTTATTTTCCGTGTCCCATATATCTATAAACATTTTGTTTTCTCCTTTGTTTCTTTATTTTCTATAGATATGACGTATAGTTCACCATAGATTTTACCAAAATCAACTTGTGATAAGTTTTTTAACCTATCATTTTCCCATTTATTAAACCTACGGGCTTCTGCTCTTGAAAATTCGATCTCTACTTCTTCAATAATGTTCATATTTTGCTCGCTCCTGATAATATTTTTTTACTAATAATCTGAGATAATTGATTTTTACTTCTGTGTCGTTACTTTCCCAATTGTCCAGCAAATAATCTAATACTTTGTTCTCGGCTTCTTTTACTTTTGTGTTACTCATTTTATTCACTCCTATTTAAGTCTTTTGTATAATTTTCTTTCTTTTGTTTCTTGATGCCATCTAAAATAAATAGCGTCGCTTTCAATTTCATAAATTGGGGCACGGCAATATTCATTGTAACGTTTATTATATATTTTTAAATTTTCAATTTTAATCAAATTACCACGCCTTATATTTACTTTGCGACTATTATAAACATTTATAAATTTTAAAACATCATCTTCATGACTAGCCCACACTTTAAACTGACTTAATCTCTTATTTGTCATCATAAGATAATAGTTGTTTTTGTTCATAATTTACCCCTCCATTTCTATAACTTTCAAACATAGCATCCTAGCTGCGTAGTTAATGTGTTTACTTGTTGTCCGAGACCAATAACCAAGTCTACATAAAGTTTGATCTATAGTATTTATTTTAGCTACCTTTGTTTGATATGAATAAACAAATTCATCATCATGTCTTAAGTTTTGTGTATACCTTTGAAATTTTTGCATTTTTAAATCCTCCATTTGTTGTAATTACATATTACAATACTTTTAAAGTAATGTCTAGTTACTTTTTAAGTAATTATAAAGTTTTTTATAACTATGATAAATTTATCACAAGAAAAGATAGAACGATAAGGTCAATCTTATTTAGATAATTGGAATGAGTTAATGGATATTTAAAGTGGTGTAAATAGATAGTTTTTTGAGTATCCAGAAAACGGTCGTTATTCTTATACTTTAGGCATAAAAAAAAGACGGGGAGTGAATCCGTCTTTATAAGCTATTGTGATGACAAGTAGATATTACTTTACCTACTTTTAGCTGTCAATCTTCTTTTGCTTCGCTTCCTCTAACCATTTATAGATTTGGTCTATTTTGTCACCCTCTAGCAATTCAAGTACTGATGTCCCCTGCTCTTTTATCTCTTCTTCCTCTGGGGCGTTCTTAAACGCCTTGATTTCTTCCATAGCTTCCTCATGTGTTAGCTCTGTAAAGCCAGATAAAGCAGCGGTTACGGCTTCTAGCCTAGTTTTCCCATCCTCTGTTTTAACTTGTACAGTTGGTTGAAAGGATTTTTTAGGGACAATGTCTTTTATATATAGCTGAAAAGCCCATGATTCGCCTAATTCCATAAATTGACGTATTTGTTGATATACTACAGGAGCATCATTAGCAGCTAGTTTTGCTATCTCTGCAAACTTTCTACGATATTCGCTAGTAGAGCCTTTAGTTCTTCCATTAGGATTACCTGACTGCCCCTTTTTAAAAGATGTATGATTTGCTTTTGCCATCTTTATATCCCTGTTTTTCCCTGTTATTTGCAAGCTATTTCATCAATTCACGAATAGCAATAATTCCAAGTATTGCAACCAATAGCCCAATAGTTATTGCATTAATAACAAAGAAAGTTCCCATTATTTAACTCCATTTCTAAGTAGCACAGCAAGGACTTGATCCCTATCGTCTCCAGTATCTCCAATACCTGCGGCTACTGTTATTAAGTCCACTTGATTATCAGGCATAAACTCATTAGCAAGCAATCTATCTAAACTTGCGCTATCACCTGCTTGTACAATAAGAGTTAACAATTCATTAATTTTTGTTTGTATATTTGATGGAAATGCCATTTTTTACACCTCTGCTTCTATAGGTTGAACTTCCTGCTCTATAATGGGTTTAACTATTTTTTCCCTTTTTGGTAAAGCTCTAGCTTTTATTGGTTCATCAGTTAACAGGTCAATTATTGCCTGACAACCATAATAAGTAGCCCAGTACAAAGCATCGTGTCCGTCATAATCTTGAATAGTTTTATCAGCTCCAGCGTCTAGGAGAACTTTTGCTATATCAGGATTACTATAGCTTGCTGCCCATATGAGAGCCGTGTATCCGTATTCGTCCTGCATGTTTAAATCCACGCCTTGGGCTATTAACTCTTGTATTTTAGTAATGTTTCCTAATTTTACGTAATCTATTAAAGTCATATTGTTTACTTTTTTATTAACATTTTACAATTTTTGTTACATATATGCAATAGTCAAAATGGTAGCTCATCACCTAAAAACTCTTCGCTACTTTGTTTATTAGCTACGCCATAATTAATTGCATGCTTACCACTTTTCTCATCCATATAATCATTGTAAATATGGTTTGCGCAGCTAATGAATGTTTTTATTTCATTGCGAGGCATATCTCCTTTATCGTTAATAGTAATTTCAGCAAGGCATACTAGGCCGTGGATATCAGCAAAACTTTTTATTGTTCTTTGTTTTTCTGCTTCTGGTGATTTGTCCGCTGGATGCAAGCTATGAGCAGAATCAAGAATAGCTTTGATTGTACTTCTTCCTATTTCGGCGTATTTAGGGGAGTTATCACTATGAAGACCTATATTGCTCCAGATTTTTCTATGCTCAAATTCGCCGTTCAGGACTACAAATTCGCAGGCTAGATATATACTAGTTCCTGCTTTGCTAAGCGTTGCATAGCCGTCGGTAAATTCATTGGTTATATGATTGCCTTTTTTTATCAGCAAGCGAACTTTTGCTATAGTTTTATGTGGTATTAGTTCGTAAGACATCTGCTCTTCTGCGTCATTAAAATTTGTCCATTTACTCATCTTTGTCCTCCGTTTTCAAATAAGAAATTGATAAATTCTATTTCAAATAATTTATGTATTTCCTCGCTTACTTTGTAATCATATGTACATATATTTAAAATTTTCCCTAATTTGTCTTTTGTTAATTTTTGAAATAAGAAATCAATAAAATCTACTCGTAATGTATCAAATATTATATTTCTGACATAACCAAAACATGATTTATAAGTAAGTTTTATATTTAAAACATTTTGTATTTGTTCTTCTTTTAATCCAAAATATAAAATTTCGAGAATTTTATATCCGTTATTTTTGTTAAAACTGAGTTCGAATATTAGTGGTTCATAGTCTGCTTGATTAAAAATCTTTTTTTTCGTTACACTCTTCAACTCTTCCAAATAAAGTTCGTCATGTTTACTTCTAAAATCAGTCATTTTTGTCCTCCATTAGTTCTTTTAATTTTATTAAATTATCTTTAATCTTTTGTTTTAAATAATCATAGAACCAACAATGATGTTCACATGATTCTTTAAGGAGTGGGAAATAGTAATTTCCGTTATTATCATCACTACATAGGAGTTGATAATCTCTCATATCTTGCCTAATTTCTTCCCTTAAATTACGAATTGACGTATATTTTCTAGCTTCTAGTTCGCTCATTTTACTCCTCCCTTATTATTTCCCAGTTATCCTCAAACGTATCTAGCAGAATGCCAATAATGTCTGGCGTTTTAGTGTTATCGTCTACGATATGGCATTCTAGGCCGTTTTCTAAAAGTTTTAATTCATAGCTACCATTAGTTATAGTTTTCCCAGTTTTTAAACCTTTTTTGTAAGCTTCTTTAAATTCCATTATTTCCCTCCTGTAATGATTTTTTATGATTCTCTAGCCATTCTCTATCCTTTAAGATTTTTTCAGGAGTTAGAACGATTGGTTTTACGTCAAAGTTTTTGAATTCGTGGTTAACTCTTCTGGTATGTAATTCCAGTGTTAAACCTGTCTCTAAAACAGCTCTTTCCAAGTCGTCTATGTTTCCGGGATAAGTTAAGCTCTCAATGAAAAATGCAACTGCATCCACGATAATTTTGTCTGGTGCTTCAATGACTTTTACCATTGGATTGCTTAATGTTTGCTGAACGTTGTAGATCAGCAACTTGCTTTTGAAAGTTAGCAAGTTTGATTTGCTTGTAGGCAATTGCACGTTCTCGTTACTCGGCATAGGTTCTTTGCTAGCAGGAGCTAAAACTTGCATTGCTATCGTAACATCTTCGCCGTAAACGGACTGGATACATTTGCGTATTTTGGCTTTCTCAATGTCGTTTAAACGCATTTCTTTGGTTTGAATACAGACCTTTTGCTGATCTTGTTCAACAAACTTGTAATCGTCTTGTATCTCACCTGATCGCTCTTCTCCGAAAGCTTGCCATAAAGCCCGAGAGAGCAGTATAGCTCTTTCCTGCTTGTCGGTAATTTGCGGTAATTCTTCAAGGTTCATTTTTGGTATTTCCTCCGTTTTTTGTGGTTCGTTTAGCACTTGTGCCATCAGATCAGACATAGCAAACAAGCCAGTGTCTTCGCTGGTTCGTTGCTTTCTATCCAGCTCAATTGCTTTTTCTTGGCTAGCTGTCAGTTGACTACAGTTTGTTACCGACTGATTTGGCTCAACTTGCTGTTCTGGTTTATGAGCAACTTGCTCCAGCTGCGTAAGCGAGCAAGGAGCAAAAGTTGCGTGCTGATTTTCTTGTTCAGTTGAATTTTTTATTTTTAATTTTTCATTATCCGAAAAAGAAGAATTACACCCTTTAGGGTGTTCTTCTTTTTCTTTATTATCTATATATGATGAGCATTTATGCTCAGACCTCACAGCATTTTTGCTCTCACTTGAAAGCTTATTTGCACTAGCTATTGGAGGGGTATTACACTCGTTTTTTTCATCTTTAAAATTTAAAATATTATATGCTTGCGCTGTGTAAGAAACTTCATAGACGTTAAATAGGATTTCTCCATCTACCTGTATTGAATGATGAAAAGTAAAATTAAAAATGTGGCTTAGCTGTTTTCTTATTCTTGTATTCTGATGTATTTTTTTCTTTGTGATTTTTTTAAACCATTGACTAGTTAAATATACTGGCCTATCAAAATTCTTGTGTAGTTCATATATTACTTTTCCACACACCCTTGCGCTATTTTCTGCTAAAGTTTTTGTCGGGTCGTCAGCTCTAGGAATATCAAGCCAATCATCATCAGTTTTAGTATAAGATTTAACGATATTACGTTTTTTATAAGAATTAATATAAACAACGTTAGCTTTATTTTTAGTTTTTGCTCTTGCTTTATTGATAACCGCTTTACTCACTATCCGCCTCTAAAATTAAATTTAATAATGTATCTAAATCGTCCCAGAAAACTCCGTGGATTAATGCCTGATCTCCTATCTTGGTCATTCGCTTTAACCTTTCAGCTATCGTTTTAATTTCTTCTATTTGCATAAAAATCCTCTGATGGTTTAATATTCCAAATATCTACTATCCAAGGTCTGCCCTCTGTATTCCTTTTGACATGGCCTTTAAAAACTACAGAATCGCCAATTTCCATGTTCTTTAAATCTTGAGAATTTGTGTCATTTTCTTGTAAGTCGCAGAAAGCGTATTGAAATCTGATGGTGTTTGCTAAGTTATAGACATCCTTAAAAATTGCTTCTTTTACTTCCTTGTCGTTAAATATCTTGGTTTCAATTAGGTGTAATTTGCCAAAGAAAGTCATGTTTGACTCTAACTCTGGCTCTACTACCTTGATAAATGAATGAGGGCCGCCTCGTTTGACAGGATAAGGGCTATTTTCAGATAAACCCCTAAGTTCTCTTATAATGAGCCCTCTGTCTTCTAAATGTCTTAGATATCTTTTGATAGTAGGTTTTGGTATGTTGTATTTTTCTGACCACTCTTCGCATTGGAAAAGAAAGAACCCGTCTTCTTCTTTTTCTTCAGAGGACAGAGCAAGATAAAATAACCTTTCCCCGTCAACTGTTAAGAGAGAATAGAGTTTTGAAAAAATATTTTTATGAAACCACATAATCTTTTTTTGCAATTACTGTATTGACAACTGCAAAAAAGAATGATAATGTCCAGAGTATCAACGATGATTACTCGGAGCATTTAACACGATTATCTGTTCCCTAGTTTTATGTTTCTACTAAGGTTCTCATACTCGCAAGGTTCTTTTCCTTAGTAGAGGCGCCTCGTTGGTTAAAAAAAGGGTCTCTACTGAAGTTGTTACGATTAATTAAAAGTCTTAGCGGTGTTTGTGTGGGTCTCTCTTTTTAGTTTTTATTCAAATATCAGGCTACCACACCATTTAAAAGAATAAAATATTATAAAATAGAGTTCTTAAATTTTATTTAGGAACTCATTTTTTATGTCTCTACTGATGATTACAAGACCATGCAAGGTTCTATACATCATTAGTAGGGACACCACTTTGTTGCTTTCCACAATATAGATTATGTATTTGGCAACAGAGATAAAAAAACACCAGCTAAAGTCTCATTTAATCGCAAGAACCTAGCAAGTAAATAACAGATAATCACGTAAACCAATTCTAATTTACAGAGTATCAAACTTTGTTAAACAATAGCGTAGCATAAACGTTTTTACCACGCAATAACTTATTTACTAAAAAAACTTCGCCATAATAGGCAATAACAAAGCTAACATTCCACCAGCTACAATAGTTAAATTAGCAATAGAAATAGTTGTTAGTAAACTAACGCTATTCTTTACAGAGTCTAATCTAATTTCTAAATTGATTATTTCAGATTTTAATTCTGTTTTTAGTGTGGCTAAATCTTGTTTTGTAGCTAGATGATTGCTTTGGTCATTTATGGCATCTACCACAACCTCGGCTTGTTCCTCAGAAAAGCCATGTTGCATAAATTTTTTTACTGTAGCATGTGTATTAAGTAGAGCCATGATACCTTTATAAATTGAAATAATAGTAACTTTTAGGGTTTTAAGTTACCTCATACAATAAAATTATACACTAAATTCTGTTGTGTCAATAATTATTTTTCTTTTTTCTTGAAATTTCTGCAAAAAAGATTATATGTTAATGTAATTTAATTTTAAAAAATATATACAAATGAACATTTCAAATAATAAGCCACTGTTATTAGCAGCTATAAATGCTTGTGAAATGTATACAAAAGGACAAAAAGATATTTTAAAAATATTAGTTGGTTTGTGCATTGATGACGTTGTAACAGTAGGAACAACCTATCTCTCAGAAAAGACAGGTTTATCAAGAGCGTCTATATACCTTAATATAAAAAAATTTACTCAAGAAGGCTTGATGACTAAAAATAGAAAACTAGCTGAAAGGCAAGATTCTTACAAGTTAAATTCAGAAAAATTGGACTATATTTTACAGCTATATCAAAACAAAAAAGCTATGGAGAATGATTGATGAAAATAAAAAGAATTTTCAACTTTATCTGTTTTTTTGTGATTGCGCCTGTAGCAACTTTTATTTCTAGCTGTGTATTATTTCCTTTTAGTTTTACAAATTTATTTATAATCGCTTTTTTTTGGTTATGGTTAATATTAGCTTACAAATATTTGATTAAGTTATTTGATTAATAAAAATAAGGTTTTTTCATGATAAAAGCTGCTTTTTTAGTACCTTTATTTAATACTTTTAAAAATAATCCAGTAACAGGTTTTTGGTTTGTTTTTATTATATTCATGACTTATGTTGGTCATAAGATTTTTTTATCTTTAACTAATAAAAATCGGGGATATTCAATATTATTTACTTTTATATATTTGTGTTTTTTACAAATTATTCTTAATAATGAAATTAATATATTTCGATTAATAGGTTATTTTATTAGATATGTATTAATTTTTTCTACTATATTTTTTATTATCCAAAATAATTATTCAATAAAAAATCTAATATCATTAAGTCTTATTAGTATTATTCCTGGGATAGTACTAACATTAATAGCTACTTATTATGTTTGTAGTACAACTCCAATAGAACAAGAATTTGTTGGTGTTTTTCCAGATGTTAATAATTATGGAGATTTCTATTTATACCTAATAAAAAATAATTTGTTTTTTCCTTTTATAAATGAGCTTTTAGTAACCTCTACGTTAATAGAGTCTTTAAGTGTTATAATTCCAATACTATTTGATTTAATAGGGAGTGTAATTATGTGTTTAGGCTTTTATTATTGGGCAACTCATATTTTATTTAAAGAAGAAGAACAAAAAGTCAATTAGGTAAGCTAGGACTAAGTCGGTAAACCGCAAAGACACCCCGCATGTAGCGGACGTTCGCTTACCTCTCTATTAGACTATCATTCTTTCTTTTAGTAATCAATTATTATTTACTATACCCTACCCTGTCTATATTTCTCTTAACATTAAGAACCATTACCTTTAATTCTCACTCACATTTTGTAATTTTTCCACTCTATCCCTATTGGCAAAAATATCACATTCTAAGGCATCTTGCTTGTGTATAGAATATTTTTTATAAAAAACTAAAATAATACTAGACAAATATTTTAATCTTATATATTATTATATTTAAGTAATCCATGAGGGTATAAAAAAAGAGCCTAGATCGCATAAGACCTAAACTCTTCTTTCATGGATTACCGCTAGTGGTTTTTCTTTCGCAGGACAAACCACTAGCTAACATAACACACTTCATTCAAAATCGGAGGATTAAAAATGAATTTACAGATTACAAATAATAATGGCAAAGCGCAAGAGACTTTTTTAAAACAACTAGAGGGATTAGCTCTTGCCCGTGATATTTTAACCGCTAAAAATTTGAATAGAGATGAGAAGTGTGATACAATAACGTATAAATCTACTTGCGAGTTATCAATGCCTAAAGATGTTATTACGCCTAAAATGGCTTTTCAGCTGCTTAATAATCTGGAAGCATTAAAAGAAGCTGGCAAAGTTTATTTTCAAAGAAATAGCCAAAAAGCCTTACCTGATCATATCTCAGAAACTCCTAAATTCCATGAAGCAAAAGAGGAAAGGATTGAGCTATCTGATTCTGCTAAAGAAACATTTACTAGGATTGGAGCGAGAGCAAGGAAAGCATTTATAGAAGAACAAATAGAAAGAGCGGATAAGTATAATATTCCTTACGATTCTTCTAACGTTGATTTTTTAAAACTAAGTTATGAGATAGATAAATACGAAATGTTACTTGAAGAAGCAAAAGACCTCGGAATTTACTGGGAAATATCTGATTACGACCCAGTAGCCTTGGAACAGGAAATAGAAAGTTATAAAGAAAGTGAGCGCAAGAGCAGAGACCTTATGTACAGTGATTATTTGCATTCTCGGAGAGTAGCTATATGAACAAGCAAGAATGGCTAAGGGAGCGTAAAAATTACCTAGGGGGGACTGATTTAGCTGCTATCTGTGGGCTTAATCCTTATCGCACAGCTCTTGACGTATATTTAGATAAAACCAGCGATGACATAGCGGAAGACACTAACTCTGCAATGCACTGGGGAACTCTCTTAGAGGACGTTATCGCTGAAGAATACGGAAGAATTAGCGGTTGTAGAATAGAACAACCCTCACAACCTATAATACATTCTAATTATAAGTTTTTAGGAGCTAATATTGATAGGTGGGTAATATCTTCTGATTTACCTTATATTCTTGAGTGCAAAACAGCTGGTTTTACCAAAGCTAAAGATTGGGGAGACTCAGGCACTGACCAAATCCCTGAGTCATATCTGGTACAAGTAGCTTATTATGCTGCTATCTGTGATGTGCCTAAAGTTGATATAGCAGTACTCATCGGGGGTCAAGACTTTAGAATATACACTTATAATAAAAATAAGGATTTAGAGGAAAAAATTATTAAAATTGGCATTAATTTTTGGCATAACCATATAGAGCAAAGAATACCGCCTCGTTGCGTTAATACTAGGGACACATTTAACCTATTCCCTCAAAGTAATAACAAACAAATAACCGCTAAAAATGATATATTGGCAAAACTAGAAGAATTAAAAATTGCTAAAATGTCAGAAGAACAAATACAAAAAACTATTGAAAAATTAAAGGTTGAAATTCAAGAGTTCATGCAGGATTACGATGTGCTAATAGATGAGAACGGCAATGTAGTAGCCACATGGAAAAATACAGCTCCAAGGTCGTTGTTTGACTTGAAGAAATTTAAGGAAGAGGCAAAGGAAATATACCTGAAATACGCAAGTTATAGTAAACAATCAAGAGTATTTTTAATTAAATAGAAAATAAAATGGCAATAAAAATAATGGTTTTGTTTCTAGCATTATTATTGTTAATAGGAACAGGAGCTAAAATATTAAAACACTTTTTTGATAAAGATTAGGAGATGAAAAATGAGTAGTGTAATTTTAGATAATGCAATTAATGATATTGTAAACATATCTGTAAAAACCATGTTAGATTGCAAAGACAATACTAGTCCTGAACATGAATGGTTATGTTTTAATAATCTACTTGAACTTATAAGAAATAGAGTAATAGAAAAATTAGAAAAGATGGAGTATTTTAAATGAGTAACATAACAACAGTAAATACCAGTAATGAAATTGACCAACATATCTGGTCAGCACTAAAAAATAGCTTATATACTGGTGCGAGAGATGAAAGTATAAAGATGGTTCTTGATTATTGCAAAGCGGCAAAGTTAGACCCTATGCAAAAACCAGTACATATTGTCCCAATGAGCGTAAAAAATGCTTTAACAGGTAAATATGAATATAAAGACGTAGTTATGCCTGGGGTTGGTTTATATAGGATACAAGCGGCACGAAGCAATCAATATGCAGGAGTAAGTGAACCTGAGTTTGGCGAAGATGTTACATGTAATTTAGGGGGAGTAGAGATTACTTATCCTAAATGGTGCAGGGTAACAGTTAAAAAAATAGTAAATAATACTATTGTTGAATTTACGGCTAAAGAATACTGGCTAGAAAACTATGCTACTAAAAAAGATGAATTAGCACCCAATACTATGTGGCGAAAAAGACCATATGGACAGCTTGCTAAATGTGCGGAGGCACAAGCTTTGCGTAAAGCTTTTCCTGAAATAGTTGGTCAACACCCAACAGCTGAGGAAATGGAGGGGAAAGATATTACTGATCTTGAAATAGAAGTTAAAAATATCACTCCAAAAGCTCAAAATATAAGTAGTAAACTTGACGCTGTACTGAATGATTTTACGCAAGAATCGAAGGAAACGCTTGCGGAATTAATAGAACTTATTAAATTGTATAATGTACCAAGTGAAATAATAAACAAATGGTGCAACAAAGCTGGTGTTGAAAGCATTGCTAATTTAGATGAAGAAAAACAACTAGCTTGTATAAAGTATATTAACGAGCAATATAATTATTCAGAAATCATAACATAAAGGAGGACAAAATGATTAAAGCCAGAATTTCCATTACTATAATAACGTGTATGCTAACTCTTTGCAGCTGTAGTCATACTTGCAATATGACAGAAGAAGAAAGAGAAAAACGCATGAAACAGGAACGACTTAACGATTTACGCAATAGTGTTACACAAAACACAATTCACCCTGTTGGCTTTTAATTAAAAAGCCTTAAAAGAACCTTGCATCTAAAAACTTCCATTTTCTCAAGTATTCTGTTATACTCGCATTTGTGAACCTTGCAAGTATACCCATGAAAGAATTAATAAAAACTATTATCTTTAGCAGATATTTTATTGTTGCTGCTGCTATAATTATTGGCCTGCTATCGGCTTATTTTTGGTATCAAGACAACCCTGTTGAAGAAGTATCAGAAGAAATCATAAAGACCCAAACTGGCCTAGATATTGATTTATCGCCTCAAACTTCTGAGGACTCTAAATGAAAACATCGGAAAAGGGACTTGATCTAATCAAGCAATTTGAGGGGTTTAAGGACTATGTCTATATATGCCCTGCTGGGAAACCAACAATAGGATATGGTCATGTTATAGATTCCAAATTAGTTGCGCTTACTAAAGCAGCTCCTCGTATGACCAGAGAAAAAGCAGAGCAATTACTTAAAAACGATGTTAAAGAGGCGGAGAACGCTATAAATTCATCTGTAAAGGTAAACATAAGTCAAGGTCAATTTGACGCTCTAGTAAGCCTTATATACAACTGGGGAGCATATAATTTTAAAATAAGCAACGGGCTTAGAAAATTAAATGCTGGAGATTACAAGGGAGCAGCTATTGAATTTTTTAGTAAAGAACGTGGAGTTGTTAGTATAAAAAAAGAATTCTCACTTGGGTTATATAGAAGAAGACAGGCGGAGCTTGCATTATGGGAATCTTAAGACATAAATTTAGAGCTAAACCTTGTGAAGCAGACGGAATCAAATTTGCTTCCAAAAAAGAGCATAAAAGATATCAGCAGCTTAAAATATTACAAAACAGTGGTGAAATACTATTTTTCTTAAGACAAGTGCCGTTTCACTTAGAGGCAGGAGTTAAATATGTCTGTGATTTTCTTATATTTTGGACAAGCGGCGAGGTAACTATTGAAGATGTAAAAGGCGTAAAAACAGATATGTATATATTAAAAAAGAAAATGGTAGAAGCAACTTATCCAATTACAATTACAGAGGTTTAAATGAAAAAATATATTTTAGTACTTGCGGCTATTAGCTTTGTTTCTTCTGCTACAGCTCAAAACGGCTTTTACTTAAAAGGTGGTGTTGGATTAAATAACATCAAAACTGCAAAATTTAGTAATCATGATTTTGAGGGAAAAGTTAAATTATCCGATAGTTTCCCATTAATTGAAGCTGGTATCGGTTATAAATTTGATAATGGCATTAGGATTGAAAGCGTTATTGATTATTACTTTTTATTTAGAACATCTGAAATCTCAACAAATCCCAATCAGGATATATTTAAAATATCAGGTAAGACAAAAGCTGATAGCTTAATGTTTAATATTTATAAAGATATAGTAACTATTGGTAATTTCACCCCTTTTGTTGGTGGTGGCATTGGTATTGGACATTTAAAAGAATCTGCGGGAGGTTACGCTATTTCTCGGGATGATAATGTTATTTATCCACTAGAGACAATCAGTAAAAAAAGAAATCAGTTTGCTTACAAATTAACTATAGGCAGTGATATAAAACTGAGCAATAAGGTTACTGGCGAGATTAGCTATAATTATTTTAATCTTGGAAGTAATAAAAGAAAAATCATAGGGGGGATTCAGAATATAGGTAATCGTACTTATGAAATCCACAATATAACTTTAGGTATGAGGTTTGCAATATGAAAATGAAAGAATTGCCAAAAGCTCCTATTCAGATACAAAGAGATGAGTTACTTACAAAAGTTGCAGAGTTGAAAAAAGAACTAGCAGAAAAAAGTAATCTCATTGTAACCCTTGAATCTGAACTTAATCTTAAAACTCAAACCATAACCCAGAAAGATAATACTATTGGGACTTTACAATCTGAGTTAAATGTAAAAGCTCAAAGCTTAGTACAAAAAGATAATACTATTAACAATCTTCAAACTGAACTTAATTTAAAAAATCAGGCTATAACTGAGAAACAAAATATTATTACTAATTTAGAAGCTACGTTAGTTTTAAATGGCGAAGCAATAACTCAAAAAGATCATGATATTGAAGAACTAAAGCACAAATTATTTGAGCTAGAAAATGATGTAGTCATTCTTGGTGATAGCGATATTGAAGAGGCTTAGAATGATTAGTTTTCTTCTTGGAAATATAAAAAACATTGGAATCGCAATAATAGCTTTTATTGGTGTTTATATTTTAAGGAAAAATAGAAGTTTATCAATAGAAAACCAAGAACTTAATTTAAGTTCAAAAGAAAAGGACAAAGTAATAAATATTCAAGCAAAGGTATTAGATGTTAGCGAAAATATTAAACCGACTGATCTTGATGTTAATCTTGAGCGGTTGTCAGACAAAACAAAATAAACTACCAAAAATTAATTTACCAGATATGCCGTTAATGAACAGAGACGCAGTAGCAGAAATAAAACAGGTGTGTATACCCCGCAAGGCTTGTGATAATTTTAACAATTGGTTAAACGAACTTTACGCTTTTAGAATCAAATATTATGTTTACAAAGAGGAGCTAAATAAATGAAGTGGTTACAAAAACTTTTAGAATTATTTACAACCCAAAGCTCTTTTTTAAAAAACATTTTTATATTATTGGTAATCACTAGATTAATGTTTCTAGAAAACAATCAGCTTGCCTTGATCGCTGAAATAATTGGCGGTCTTGTCTTTCTTATGGCAAAAGAACCAAATAACAATCAAAACAATTAATTATTCACATTTTTTGTATATAAGTATGTGGGCAACTCATAGCAACCTTATAGGGCATAAAGGGTTCATTTAGTTTGCTTAAAGATTAAGCTTTTTTTATAATAGCCTTATCCTGCGAAAACTTTATAAGAGTTTTTGCACGTGCTTATTTTAAAAATCTTAAGTTTTATTATTGTTTATGTAATCAAGCAGCGGTTATTTAAACAAAAAGTTAGGATACAACATATTGTTTATATTTTAATACTTACGCTGTGGACTAGGCCAGTACTGCAACAATCTTTAGAAAGACAAGAACTTGCACCATTTTTAGATAAAATCTTAGATTATATAATGATGCTTTTTATTGTTTTTATTTAATCAGCTTCAATAAAATTTCTGATATATTTATTATTATACATATCTTCAATAGTTTTATTAAACGCAGGGGCTTTTTTAGCTGGTTCTCCAGATTTAACTTCGCCGCTTGTCTGCTCTTGTCCTTGCTCAAGTTTTTGTGCCTCTCTAAGAGCTGTTACAGGCGTATAACCCGTAATCTGTTTCATTCTTTTACCAAACTCAACAGCATTAATATTAATAGGAGTTTCTGCAAATTTAATAGCTAAATCCAATGTTTTCTTATCAGTTAATAAATGAGCAAGACCAGAACCACCAATTACTGCTAATGCTGTTTTTTCAGGAGCAACTACCGCAGATGCACCAGTTAAAATTGATATAAGATCAAAAGTTTTCTGAGTTACAGCAGTCCCTGATGGATTCGGAATATTTTTATTTTTAATTGCCATCGCACGGGCAACTTTGCTAAGTTTGTCTAAACGATCAAAGGTTTCTGGATTAGTGATTTTCTGTAATCTAGCTCTATTCTGTTCATCATTAAGTATTTTTGACAAGCTATTATAGGACATTTCACCAGTAGCAGTATTTTCCACAGCACCAAACATATCTTCTAACTCTTTTCTACGAGAAAGTTTGGTAAATAGTTTGTCTGCTTCTTTCTGATAGTTATACCATTCGGGATTGGTTTTGCCGTATTGTTCCAGATCATTACTAATAGCGTTATAAAGCCTTTTAACCATTGCAGCGGCTTTTTTCTCTTTTTGCCAATTTACACTAGTATCTTTCCAATCTACAACTTTGCCAAGTGAATCCTGACTTGCAACTAAATCCTCAACTGGGCTTGGAATTCTTTTAATTCCCATAGGTACAAACTTATCTTCATAGTCCTTAATTATGCTTAATACTTTTTTCTCGCCAGCAGATAAAGAAGCAGATTTTGCAAGTTCTGCCTTAACCTGTTCCGTAACAGAAGTTACATTACGGGGTACTATTTGAGCCTCACTAGGTAATGATTCTCTAGCATTTGAATATAACTGTCTTATTTTATCTTCAACGCCAACTCGTTCAGCTGCTGGCAAAGCACTATCATAAGCCTTATCCAATTCTTTCATGACTTTATCTGCCATATCTGAATATCTTTTGCTCATAACACCACTTGCAACAGGAGTTTTACTTAAAAACTGATCAGCTAAAGCAATTGCTTTTCCCTCGCTTGCTGCTGCCTTTGGAAGTGCAATATCCAATCCTTGCGCTGCCTTTGCTGCTTCCAGATTCAGTTTATTCTTACCAAGGCCTACAGCAGAAAGAGCCGCACGACCAGCAAGGCCTCCAGCTCCTTTGGCTAAAGACGGGGCAGCATTTACGGCTAGATTAGCAGCAAGACCTCCGCCTATTGCCTCGCCAGTTCCTGCTCCCTGATCAGCTAAATAAGAAGTAGTCCCGCCCATTGCAGCAGCTCCAGCAGCTTGCAGCGGGCTAGTATTTCCAATCATGCTACCAAGTTTAGCTACCCCTCCTTGAGCAGTTTTTGCAAGACCTCCACCAGTTAGAAATGATGCACCAGTTTTTAATCCCTCATTAATATATTTCTGATCTTCTGGGGTTATTGTATATCCACCTGTAACAGTATCAATTCCTTGATCAATAGCTTCTGTTGCTGATGGAATAAGAGGAACGGGAGCTGTCATTTCTTCAGCAGGGGCGAAATCAAAAGCGTAAGGATTTGCCTGATAATTACCAGCGGCAACTTGCACATTTTGAGCCATTGCAGGTAAATTATAAGCAAGACTTAATGTATCAGGTATTGCGCCAGCTACTCCAGCAGTTATTGCCTTTGCTCCTGATGCTATTCTTTGACCAATACTAGGTTCATTTGATCCAGTTGTTTCTTGTGGATTATCAAATTCTGCCCAGAAATTATTGGTAACCTGTTTATTCTCAAAGCCGCTATCAAATTCCGCCCAGAAATTATTTTTGCTCATCAACTACCTTAGCCCCTTTGCTTTTCCAATATTCTACCTGAGCAGCTGGCACAGGCCTTGTACTTCCATCAGGAGCTGCCATAGTAACAACCCCAGTATTAGCTGTTGCAGGTTTAAATCGTTCCTTAACTCTATTTTGTACTGCCAAAGAATTGTAAGGTTCACTATAACCAAATTCATTTTCCACTATATCTCGGGTTAAATTATCTTTTTGTATTTGATTATCAAGCTGCGCAGCTCGCTCTAAAGCTACCTGAATTGCAGCATCTGGGTTTTTATCTAAGGATGGTAAACCAGCCATAAACGTTGCAATATCATAATCAGAAGTAGCCCCAGCAAATATCTGTTTTATTCCTGCCATTAATGGTTGTTTATATAGTTCAATTAAGGCTTGATTACGTTCGCTTTCTGTTCCAGATTTGTTAATAGCTCTTTGTGCTGTTTTTATTATACCGCTGCCAGCTCTACCAAAAGCTTCTTTTTCTTTTGATATAAGGCTTGCTATTTGTTTATAAGCATTACTTTGACTTTCAAGAGTCTGATGTTCTTTAGCAAGTTCATTAACCCATTTTTGATTGCTTTCAATAAGTTTATTCATTACTGGCTCACTATATTTAGGCTTAGGAGCTTGCATCTCATTCTGAATTTGATTAGCCTGTTGCTGATATACTCCAGCATGAGCTTGTTTTAAATTAACGTCCGCTCTTTTACCCTCTAAACCAAGTGCGTCTTCTTGCCTTTTCATATTAAACGCATAAGCCGCATCTTTAGCAAAACCAGCATTAAGAGGCATAAATTTTTCAAACCATTGATCGCCATATATTGTTTGTGCTGCTGGTGCAACTGCGCTAACTATTTCATCAGCAGTAATTTTGCGATATTCTCCCGTCTGGGTATTTAAAGCAAGACCAAACCCGCCGCTTGGATTCCAGCTGTCTCCCTCTAGATTTTCAAATCCAGGAATCATTTGCGCTTTGTTAACTAAATCCTTAAACATCATTGTTGCTCTTGGATCATTTGAATTTACAGCAGCGGCAAATTCAGCAACAAGGGGAGTATACTTTTGGCCAAACTCATTTATTGCTAATTGATAACTTTGCGCCTGTTGCATCTGTGCCTCAAGTTCAGCTGCCTTTGCTGTAATACGTCCAGCTTGCTCTAGATATGGACTAAGCATTTCTTTTCTTTCATCTGCGGCTGCGCCACTAACACCGCTACCTAGTCCTGATAATATAGCATTAGACATCCTTTGTGATGCTCCTTGAGCTGGCCCACTTCCAACTCTTGAGAAAGCATCACCTAAATAATCAGAAAACCCTTTTTTATCTACTAAATCTTTATATTGTTCTAGTGATTCTTTATAACCTGTCGTTTTCATAATCTCTTTTCTTCTTGTTTATTAAGAAATTTACTAGCAAAATTAGTTCCTAAATTACCAGCTAAAGCACCGCCAAAAGTACCAAATGCTTCTCCTATAGGATTACTTGTCATGCCATACCTTGTAAGGTTTGCATTATTAAAACTAGCAACACGGCTAGCATCAACAGCACCAGCATTTATTGATTGTTGATTGCCAGTATTTAAAGCATCAAGCCCCGCTGCTGTTAGAAACTTTTGTCTATCCTGTTCTAGCGTTGCTTGGGCTATTTCTTTTTGGATATCCTGACCTTTTAGCTGTATTTGATTACCTGTTTCTGCGCTAAATCGTGCAAGTTCAGTATTAGCTTGGTCATTCATCAATTTACCTTTTAAAGCTAAATTACTAATAGCCTGTTGTTTTAGTCCTTGTGCAAGTTCAGCTTGCTTTAACTCCGCTTCTGCGTAAGCGTTGGCTTTCTCACGTGCTAAAGCAACTTGCACTCCAAGAGCCGTTGAACTATTAGATAAACCCATTTTGCTAAGTTTTCCATCTATAGACTGTTGCTTAAAATCAAAACCACGATCTAAAGCATTATTAACAGCTGTTTTATAGCTATTAATAAATTCCTGATTCTGTGGTATTAAATAAGGACTTGTTCGCTCCATTTCTTCTATAGCATTATTAAGTCTTGTCATTGCTGAACTTAAAGCTATTACTTCTACTGCTCTTTCATCAATATTGCGTTCTGGAGACATCCGAGTAATTTTGCCTTTTGGGTTAGTAAAATTCATGCTAATTTTACCATCAACGCCTCGGACTATATCTAACTTATCACCCATTAAGCTATCCATGATGCTTACAAAATTAATAGGCTTATATTTATTAGCAATTGCTTGCGATTCTGGCAAACCAGTTATTGGTGCTGGCGGTCTTTTAGTATTTCTATTTGCTATGGACATTGCCCCAGCTGCTACAGCTCCGCCAAGTAAGGCTTTTCCAACAACTGGTAATGCTGCTGCTACTCCCATATTTTACGCTCCATCAATCATTAAATAATAATACGTTTTAGGCTCTCTGACATTATACTCGCTAAAACCCGCAAACTCAAGAAGTCTAGGGCTTACGCTAGTGAATGCCGTACTATATAAAACTTTTAAACCAAATCCTTTAGCTACAGATATTAATTTATTCATCAACTCATCTCTAAGCTTCCGACTAACCCAGCGATTACGCCATTTCGGGGCAATCTCTATATGTACTTGTCCCCCTACTCTGTCCTGTGGGTGTTTATATACAGTCAAGTTTCCTACTAAGTCCCTACCCTTTCTAATACTTAGATTAAATATAGCCTCTTCGCATAAATTTAAATTAGTTCTTATTACTTTCATTTTATCCCGTAATTCCAAATCTTCTCAAAGCTAAATATACTTTATCCTCAAAATCTTTAGCTCCTATAGGATGTAAGCCCATCACGTCATAAGGATCTGTACTAGCTACGCCTAATTGCGCTCTCTGCAAACGAAAATCAGGAGCTAATAACCTTGCTGTAAAGGGAAATGATTTTCTAGTAGAATCTGTGAAGAAATAAGCGTATTTTTCCCCTGGTTTTAATCGCAGAAATGTATCATTTATAACTCCAGAAGCTAATTTATTTTTTGTAATACATTGAACTTTATTAAAATGCACTGCTCCAATAGTACCAGGCCTTACTTTGTTTGGTGTTATAGTTCCATTCTTTACATGCCGTCTTAAAATAATTTTTGACCAATATAAACTTTCATTAGAGGGAAAATCTGGTAAAGTATTAGGAATTATACCTAGTTTATTATATGTAGTAATGGTATTAGGGACAAATTTATCGGTAGTAATAGAAAAGTCATTAAAGTTATTACCTGTAATATTTAACGTCTCTGCTATCATTTCATTAGGCACAGCGGCATCTATTATATCCAATATTTCCTGACTTAAATGTTCTTTAATAATTGCCTTGTTTGCAATATCCGCATAAGTAATAGCTCTGTCCTCAATATTTTCAGTAGTTATAAATTTGTATTGTGGAACATCACCATTTCTATAAGTAAGTACCATTTCTCTATATGTTGGACCAGCTGCTACAGCTAATTGCCCCGCATTATTTGAAACTAATACTTTTCCCTTATAAGCATCTTTTTCTATTTTGGTAGAAGCAATTGTTTTATCTGGAATAACTTTATCCAAACTTTTAAATGTAACGGAACCATCACCTACGTTAGTTATAAAATAATTAACACTACCAATTATTCCTGGCAATGCTCCTGCCTGCATATCATTAACAGCTGGAACTATTACATCATTCAAATAATCTATTACCGAAACAAATTGACTATCAAGATCAAAAGATTCAATTATTCTTTTATCATTACGCAAAAGTCTAAAAAAAGATAAATTACGGTCTAGTATATCAATCATTTATACCCCAAGTTTTGCTCTAATTACTGGATCAAGTGCTGATGCTGGTATTTTACTAGGATACTGTCCCTGACCAATCCCAGCAAGCCATACACTACCATTTGCTATATGTTTTGCTTCTATTGCTCCATTTTCGAACTGGTATTCATTTAATAATCTTGAGTAAAAGCCAAACCCCGGAGTAGGACCAATTAAAGTATCTGTTATTGATTCATCTATAATATTATCAGATGTAAATGTATAATTAGCATCATCGTCAGTATTAATGCCAGAATAACGTGTTTGTAAACACGTATATTTAGCTCCTTGTGATGATTGCACACCAAGGATGCCGTATCCCCCTATTAAAACCTGATCGGCTATATGTCTATTTTCTATAGAATTATCACGCCAAGCAAAATTCCATGCATTTATCCCAGTTTGTCTTGTTTGAAGTAATGTAGTATCTATTTTATCAGCTGTTATACTATTATCCTGTAAATTCGCCTCTGTAATTTGCGCTTCAGCAATATTTTCATTTAATATTACTTTAGGAGCGGCAAATAATGCCTCTCTAAGTCCAGCTCCTAGATGTTCAATTTTAACTGCTCCTAGGGCTATATGACCGCCTATTAAAGTTTTATCAGCAATATCGCCAGTAGCTACTTTGCGCCAAACAGGTGATCTTTTATTTCTAGAAAACAATATACTATTGTTTAAATTAGATGCTAGAGAAGACCAGTTACTTTGTTTGTTAGTTATTATAACACCAAAAGGAGTAATAGGAGTAAATTTACTAAGCGGAATAGAATAATCAGGAAAAATATTGGAATCAATTTTTTGCCATGTAGTATTTCCATCACCAATATTAAGTAAACAGGCATCTGACAAGGCAGGGTTGTTTACTCCTATAAATTCCCCTTGTATAAAATTATTTATTATTGGAACTATTTTAGTATTTAAATAATCAATTAAATTATTAAATTGAAAATCCAAATCCTCGGCATTTAATAGCATGCCACTATCACGCCTGCTTTGAAAATATGCTGCATCTCTTGTAAATTGATCTATGCTCATATTACAACCCTAATTTTTGCTTCCACTCAACAGGTATATTATTCACACCTATACAACCATCAGCTAATAATTGTGCTATAGCCCTTGGTGTTCTTCTCTCATCCCATCTTCCACTAGGACAACTAAATATACGGCTTCCATCTAAACTACCATTAGCAATATTTCTACTAGTGATCGCTCCCCTAGCAATATTTCCAACATTAAAAGCTTTGCTTCCCTCTTCTGCGCAATATAAACCTGACCATATTTGAAACCCAGGTACTATTTTAGTATGATCAATTGGTGATGCTACGCCTGGATAATGATTTATATATTTATGGCTTGTGATAAAATTATCAGGCGCAGTATTACCTCCTAACGCAATTTGTGTGCTATTTAAACCACATAAATAATTAACCATTGACTGACTAAATACATTAGCAGTTACAGCTCCATTAGCTATTTTTCTTGTAGGAATTGTATTTGAGGCTATTAACTGATTTCTAATAATTGTTCTAATAAATGACCTCTCAAAACTAACTGCAAAATTTTCAGACCTTAGCCCTTCTAAAGCAATTTTTTCACTAGTTATTACTCTATTACTAATCGATTCATTTCCAACTATTTTTTTCCAGATAGGAGTATTCTGGACTCTTGCAGTTAAAGCAAGACCGCTAGATGCAGGAGTTACAGCTCTAAATATCTGATTATTATCAGTGGCAAGTATTGAACCTGGATTTGCTTGCACAAGTTTGCTAAGAGGCAATGAATAATCTGGTATATATTCGGCCTTAGGGAAATCCCATTTTGTAGTACCATCACCAACGTTAATAAGATTTTTATTAGCGTCTACTGGATTATTAGAACCGGGAATTTGACTTGAGATTAATTGATTTAATGTTGGAACTATAAATTTATTAATATAACTGCTAATAGTAACAAATTGTTTGTCTAGATCACCAGCTTTTATAAAATCGCCTCTAGCTTGTACCCCGCTAAAATAATTTTTATTAATAATTAAAGGATTTAATGCCATTAATTAGCTCCTCCTGCTAGAAATAGTTTATTAAAAACAAATAAATCATTACTAGTGCCTGATAATTCAATCATTAAAGAGTCAGCTGTAAATCTAACTATTTCATGAGTAAAAGATGTTTCATTTAAAGGATAAGGTTTTAATCCAAAAGGGGAAACATCATACAATACCCCCTGTTTATCTATTGTTAATTCCTCATTAATACTTTGAGTCTCATCCTGATCGGTAAAAATACGCACTTTTACATTAAGAGATTCTAGAGTTTTACTATCAATATAAACATCGGTATTTGCCCATGTGCTTTCAAAAAAAGTCCAGTTATAGGCAATAAACCATGACATATAACCTTTGCCATATTCAAGATATGATTGTTTACCTACTTTGTCAGAATAAACCAGCAATTCTCCTTGCGGCATTCCAAGATATAAATTTTGGGTAGTAGAATCATATAAAAGACTTGAACTTTCTGCAAAGTTCTCACTAAATACGACCCATGCACCCTCGCTATTTAATTGATAAATAAAACAGCTATATTTTATTCTAAAACCTAAAAATCGCCCATAAGGATATAAAAAGGCTCTCATATTTCTAAAATCCCTATCAGTTTCTATAAAGCTAAGCTGGCTATTAATATAATGATCTATAGGAGTAGAAAACTGATAAGATACTTGCAGTTGCCTAAAAAGATTAATGGAACTTAAAGAAACAATCCCATATTTAGATAAGAATATAAGATTATTTGGAACTTCTACAAATAAAGTTTGCTGGATTACTCCTACTGGCAAGGTCTGTTCCCATTTAAAATCTGGTAAAACAATCCCTTGTCCGTCATCATGAGTTGTTGGGTCTTCACCTATCCAAACCTGTGTTGTCTCTCTTCCCAAAAATAGAGTTCTCCCCTCAAACATTGTTATTGCTTCCAAATTATCGGGAACACTTGAATTGTTACTTAAGTTAATAAAATCAATTTCATTGGTTTGCGGGTTAAACCAATCATAAATACTTTCTGTTTTAGCGGCGTAATAAGCTCTCATTGCCAAAAGTGGTGATCTGAATTTATCTTTGTATGTTCTACCTCCTGCTACCGCCCATAATCTTTTATGCACAACAGCTAGATAACTAAATGATGGACATAGTTTTTGATATATTATTTTTCTAATATTTGCTCCAGGTTGAAAATTAGTTGTTATTGTTACTACAACTTGATTATTAGCAGGAACGTTATAAATTAGGTTTTGGACTAAAAAATCTATACTTCCCCCGTCTTGCCAAAATAAAGTAAGCTGATCACCTATCTTAATATCAGCTTGAAAGGTTGCTAGATAAGTTTGTGGAATAGAAAAAGTTAAATTATATCCATTCCTAGTAATCGGAGTAACATTTGGAATAGGAACAGGGGCTTTTAAACCTACTAACTGATTACCATCATATACTTTTACTGGATCAACTCCATTGGCAATTAATAATTTACCTTGAAAGTTTACGTATGAAACGATAACAAGCGGGTCTACTTGATCAGTTATAATTTCATAATTATTATTCGGTGTAATTCTAGCAATTAATGCTCTTTCAATATAAACTTGAAAAGGATTAGTAATATTATTTCTTAGGACAGGGAAATCAAACACTATTAGTTGATCAGTAGAAGTTACAACATTAATTTCAGTTTCCACTCCTATTTCCTGTTTAAAATAAATACGTATTCCATCATTAATAGAGTTTCTTAAAAAGGCTCTATATTCTTCTTGGAAATTGGCAAGAACAAGTGTTGCTCTACACCATCCAGCTAAATCGGGATGCTGGGCAATTGTGATATTTTGATGAGTTATGCTTGATTGATCAAGATACCTGACATAAACCAGTTTCTCAGATGTTCCATTATCTCTTAAGAACGGCATAACTGCTATAACTTCTCGCCAATAAGCAGCATCATCAAAAGCAAAGCTAGCAGTTAAATTTGTACCATATCGCAGCGCACCAGTTTTATTATCGCTAACTAATATATTCTGAATAAATCGGCCGTAGCTAATATCATCCTTAGTATTGGTATTAATACCCTTAAATGGAAACGGAACTGGTAATGTTTGTGGGTGATGATTAAACATTATAAACCATAATTTTTAAATTTAGCTAACGTTTCCTTATCTTTTTCCCATACATTCCTTATATAAGCCATTTTATCCATAAAGACTTTATTGCTAAAATAGAAATAATATAAAGCCCCGTGGACTAGAAATATATGATATGGAAGAGGATAAACAGGAGTATCAGTCTCAAGGTTAGCATCGTTAATGTTTTCTACTAACCTTTTTGGATTAGGATAATAAGTTATGTATAAATATTTTTTAGTTACGTTGTCTATTGGATCAATAGCGGTTGGATATTTTAAGGCGGAACTACCTACATTAGACAATATCAAATTTCTATAAGGGATGTATTCATCAGGTGCAATAACAGTAGTTGCAGTAACAAAATTTCTCTTTTTTAAAGGTACTTGATCAACAGAAACACCATCTATTTTAAATAAATCATTTGGCAATGCAAATACACCAGTATCCTTAAATGTTCCATAAGATTTAAAATATACAACTTGATTTACTAGTATTGAACTTAGACCAGACGACGCTATTTCGTAAAGCTCATCATTTGCCATATTCAAGTATTGCAAATAGGCGGCTCTTTCTTTAGGCGTTAGTTCGCTCTTATCAGTACTTAAGCGATTTGTCAGTTCTATTAATTCCGTTACGTTCATAATACCTCAAAAAGGATATAAAGGAGGTAAAAACCTCCTTTATTTATGCTCTGTTATTCACCAGCAGCAGTACTGTAGAATAATTGTACCATCGCAGTTTTACCTAAAAATAAGGCTATTTGAGCAGTAGGAATTCTTAAAATCAGTTTTGAATTAACAACTGATAAAGAATTGACGTTAGCATCAGTTTTATCCCAGACTCCAATAAATGATGGGGTAGCACCAGCACCTACTTGTTCAGTAGAAGCTGGGTTATAAACACCAAGCAAGAGAGCAGCAAGTACTGGACGAGTTCCTGAAATACCAAGTTTTACTAAATCAACAGTAAGGTAGTTGTTAACACCAGCTGATAAAGCTCCACCACCAGGAATACTAATTGCAACTAATTTACTAATAACCTGATCGGCATATTCAGCATTAGCAACAATTGGCGTAACGCTATCAGCACCAGCACTATTACCAGTAGCTCCAGTTATTACGTTTGGGTTTACGTTGTTAACTGCACCGACAGCAGCGGCAGCAGCAGGAGTAGTAATATTGTATCTATTTAATATAAACATGATTAACCTCTTTAAGATATGGTTGTAAATGAATGCACTAAACCATACTCAACTAGATTGTTATTGTTTCCTCTAACACCTCTAACCTTGGATGGATATTTAAGCAATTTAAGTCCGCTTATTTCATTATGAGCAAGACCTTTATATAATTCGTAGTCTGTAGAACTTCTGAAAGTAAAAGTTGGAGTTTGACCCATACCAAAACCAACAGCAGCAGCACCACAGAAAAGAGAATAAGCGTAGATGTTATTAGCAGCATTAGTAATAAGGAAATTGCTAAGTTCTGGAATAACAATCACCATTACACCCTCAATAGTTCCTTTGTACATAGAACCATAAAGAATTGATGGTTGATCTTGATTCTCAATTACACCTCTGTTTACTTGAGCTTGCCATACTGGGTCAGCAGCTAGCTTATTATAAGTCTCAGGAGCAATAAAGAGTACATAACGTTTATCCTCAAAACCTAAATGAGTTTTGTATTTATAAGGTCTAACTGAAGATTCTTTCACTGTGTAAGCAGCGTTGGTAATTGGTAAACTCTGACCAGTTGCAGCTTGGTTAAACAATTGACGTATATGTGATACGTTCATTGTATTAGTAGCGACTGGGAAATTTCCAACAAGTAAAGCAGTTGCAAGATCAGCATAAGTAGTTCTAGCGTTACCGCCTACAAGGTTTGGATCACCAATCAATATTCTAGCTCTTGAAATACCACCAACGGCTTGATCAAGACGAGAAGCGAGTATTCTAGCTCTTAAATCTGAATAACTGAATTGTTGATTTAAACTCGGGTTCACACCAGCAGCACCACCATCAAAAGCAAGTGCAAAAGACTGTAGAATCCTTTTAGTGTTAAGCACGTCCGCTTGAGAAAGCAAATCAGCTCTAACATCAGACTCTAATTGAAACTTAGTTTGTAAGTTTGTAAGTTGAACATCAGTTAGCAATGTTGCAAATCTTATTCTGCCAACATCTACCATATCGCTAACATAAGTTAACTCTTGTTCGTTACCCTCTAATTGCTCGTTGCCAATTGCAACAGCAGGATCAAAAGTTTGTCTAAGTGGGAATATAATACGATCACCATCGCCTTTACTTTCCATTTTGTTATAAATAACAGCATCACTACCACCCATGAAACGGGCAAAGTTAGTGACATTTCTATAATCCTGTAAATAAGGAATTAATACATTTTTCTCAAACAGCTGAGTTTGAAATAAATTATTACGATCCAATGTCGCCATTTTAAATTACCTTTCTTTTTTGAATGTTAAAAAATATTAACTTTAAGTAAAAACCTAAAATTTTATTAATTAAATTCCAAGAACGGGAGAAATCTTTTAAAGAAAAGCTATATTAGAGGGAGAAATTATCATAAGAAATGATAAAATGCCTCTCTTCCTTTTGAAGAAATGCCATTGTCTCTAATTTTGCCAAATATCAGCAAAGCTTTTAGCTTGTTTCGTACTCGCAAGGTTAGAAACTTTAGAATTTATTGACCTATTATGCACTATTCCCTCAGTCGTGTCAACCTCACTCTCAAGCTGCTTATTACGCTTTTCCAGCTTTTCTATTTTAGCATGCAAGGATTTTATAAACGGAAGTAAACCACCGCTTTTAGTTGCTCCTTTAAAAACTGTTTCGTAAATATCAGAACCAGTCGTAATTATATGATCAATTACGACTTCTGGATTTTCGTTAGTTATATAATTTACTATTTTCTCCTGTTCATCAGCAGGTAATAAGGGAAAAAATCCAAAAAAAGCTTGATATTTTTCGTCTAATTCCGAATCTTTATTATATTTTTTAAATATATTAAACTCCTTATCAAGATTAGCTTTAAGGTCTGCATACGAATTACCTTTGCTGTCCTCTTCTCTTGATTCTTCTAAAGTAATTGCCGTATCATCAAAAGCTTTAAGCGCAATAACAGCTTCATCTTCATTTATAAGGGCATCTTCTTTTAACTTAGATAAAAACTCAGATACTTTCTTCTTAGCATTAATAAAGGCCGCATTCTTCTTATGCCCCCAAGATTTTGCATCACTTAGTTGCTTCTTTAATGATTCATATTCAACTTTTAAATCAGCTTTTAACAGCTCTTTTTGTTGTTTTTCTTCTTGCTTGTCGCCAGTTTCTGGCTCTTCTTCTCGGTCTTCTTGTTTTTGCTCATTTTCTACCTCTACTTTTATCGGCTCTTTTTCTTTGATTTCTTCTATAATAGGTTCTTTTGATTTGCCATTTTCATTATTTACCTCACCTAGAAAGATTTTTGCAAAAGCATCATCTATAGTATTTTTGTTTAAATTTTCACTCATATATCTATTTATTTTATATTTTGTTGATTATTTGGGATTTCTTCCGCCAATTCCCCCTCTGTTTGGCCACCCTGTCCCTGCATCATTTTAATAAACGCTTCATTTAACGCATAACTATCAGACTCGGAAAAACCTAACTTCTTCAAAAATAGAGGCTCTGATAGAATAAATGCAGGATTAGGACTATTAAGTAATGCTTCAAATTTAGCAGCTTCTTCTTCGTGGCTACTTGCAAAATTAGGCGCAAAATCAGTAAAAATTTCAAAGTTAATAGTTGATATTTCATCGCTTAAATATCCAGTATTAAATTTGTTATTCTTGTAGTAATTAAACGCATATTGTAGATTTTTAATACCTCTGATTGTATCAAGAATTAATTGCCCCTCGGAAAACAACATATGCTCATAAGTTGCATGTAAAGGGTTTTGAGTTCTAGCAGCATTAACAGCTCTTGCTTGAATAGCAACACCGCTTACTGCGTTTGTTTGTTCTCCTTTTAGTTCATCAAACAACTGGGTTCTTTGTTCAAATTCCAGATCAATTCTAGTTAGGGTTCGCTCTAAAAACGGCAATAATGTTTCAGAGTTAATTAATTGTACCTGATGAGGATTCTTAGTAAAAATCATCCCATCACGTCTATTAAGCTCTCCTCTAAGTATTGGTCGCATTTTCTCAAGGTTTACGTTATCCTCATCAATAATTAAGTATTTTGAATTAAGACCATGAATTGTTTTAGTCCATACATAATTTAGACATGTAGAAAGAGGAATAAGCCCATCAACTACTCCGTAAGGAATGCTTAAATAATTCCTCTTCAAACATAAAGGTATTAAGGGGAAATGTTTTTGATTAGGTATTTGTCCATCAATAGGCCCATGTTCTAGGAGTACATCAGCGCAAAACACACCTTTCCAAATTTGTGTACCCTCTAATTCTTTTAAACTTGAGCCATCTACTGCTCGTGTTTCTGCTACTTCTTTATCAAAAGTAGAAAAATATTGCTCAGTAATAACACCATCAGGGGTCTCAGGAGGGAAAGCAACTATTACCTCATAATATTTAACGTTCTTTTTATAATATACTTCAACAATACGTGCTGACCTACCAAGTACCCATAACTCTTCTAATCCGTCCCCATGATTTAAATCAGAATAAGGAATATAATCATCTCTAATTGCTCCCGCTCCACCGCTTGCAAACTCTCCTGTGGAATTAGTACCAGCGGGCTTGCCAATTAAATTATCAAAATATTCGGTATATTTAGGATAGCGTTTTTTTAGTTTCGTTCCGTTAACAAAATAACTGCGGCAGACAAACTGGGAATCTTCCATACGAGCAGATTGGTCGTCTGGATCAAAATATATTTCTCGTGGGTCTACATAATCATAGAAAAAAGTACATGTGCTATCTGGTTCATAGCCAAAATGAGACCAGCCAAGCCCTCCTATTAAAGCATCAGTGTATTTCTGAGTAGATTTGTTTTGAAAATCATTTTGCGCCTGAATAACATAAAGCATATTATTTAAATATTCAGCTAGCAAATCATGTTTTGATAAAGATGTAGTAGCTTTATAAGCTATTCTTTTTCTTGCTGCTATTTGCAGAGAAACATAAGTAGTAACTATTGGCTCTACCCTATTAACAACAAAAGGCATAGCACCAACATCGGCAAACTCACGTTTTAATTCCTCATTCCATTGATCGCCGTAATAGAACTTAAGGTTTTCGTTATATTGTAAACGCCATTTCTTACGTATTTCTGAATTGGCAGAATAATAGAAATAATCCTTTAGTTCTTGTAATACTTTTGCCTTAGCTGGTGTTAAATTTATCATGTGTGCAAGGTTCTTATTTTAGTTTTAAACTAGTTTCAAACTATAGATTCTACTTCCTCATAACCAGTAATAGTACAATCAAATTTATCATCATAACCACTTGAATAACAAATTAAACTATCGCCATCAAGAAGTCTATGTTCTACAACTTCTGAAGTATTACCATAAATAATAGCAAGTAAATCAGTTGTTTGATTGGCAAGTAGCAAAAGATTTTCTTGCATAAAAGCTTCTTGTATTGGATCTTCTAACAATGCTATTGCTTGCAAATTAAGCCTTATATTACGACCACTCCTATTACAACATCTAATTGACTTAATAACTACATTCCCCTCTGAATTAAAAAGAGCAGTCTTGGAATCACTTAAATTATTAAAATATAGTCTGATAGGTCTAATAAAGATCATATTATTTCTTTTAGGAAATCCTGTAATCTATCGTATTTTTGTTCCAAGATTTCCTTTTCTTCTAGCGGCATTTCTGCTCCAGTGCTTTTATAAGAGTAGTAATCCATTACTGCTTTTTTTAGGAAATCCGCTAAAATGCCAAAACTAGCAACTTTCTCGGAACATTCGCACATCAAGGCGAAGTCCTTTAAACTTTTATTTTCCATGATCAACCTAATATTTTTTCTAAGTTGGCAAGTTGCTCTTTGATAAGATTAATATCATTTAAAAGAGTCGCTTTTCTGCTTTCCGTTGCTATGGTTACCTCACCTGAGAAATAAAGCACACCATCGCTATATAAAGCTTGAACATATTTAGGAAGAATCTGGATAATTTCAACAGGATTTTGTTGTAGTTCAGTCATAGATTTACTCGCAAGGATTAACAATTACTAATTATTATAAATTAATTTATTTTTTAATCAATTATTATTTGGAGGAGTATAACCAGCTAAAAACTCTTTGATTTTAGCTATATCATCTTCAAGTTCCGATATTGATATTAAGGCGGCATTTAGTATTTCCATAAATTTAGGATTATTTAAATCCACATCAGTATTAAATAGCTGACCTGCCCACGCTCTTAAATTACTAGCATCAGACATAAACCAGCTAAGATAATTCATAGCTTCTGGGTTCATTGGTTTTATTATCTGTTCTACTATTTGACTATTACTATTAATTACTTTCATATTTTTACCTTTTTAATTAAATTCT
>Ga0194115_10000890_pt1 | contig 40775 bp, 35 predicted proteins | sample TA2MahsurfametaG_3_FD_148656 | JGI IMG/M metagenome (GOLD analysis project Ga0194115, IMG submission 148656) | Freshwater microbial communities from Lake Tanganyika, Tanzania - TA2015002 Mahale S4 surface | ecosystem: Environmental > Aquatic > Freshwater > Lake | place: Tanzania: Lake... | reverse complement strand
CTCCTCCGTACTGTAGCGTTTCCCTTTCATGATCTGGGTCCTTTCTGTTGGACCCAGACCGAACCTTCAAGCGGCTCGAATTTCCGGGATCACGTCATACACGAGCGAGTCGCCATAGACCTCGCGGATGCGCGCGGCGCCATCGGGCGTGTTGGAAATCGCGATGAACGCATCGGCGTGCGTGTGGTCGAAATACTTGTACGGCAGCAGCGCATGCAGGATGGTCTCGACCGACGGCGTCGGCGCCCCCGCCCGCAGCGTGTGCGTGAGCAGTTCGTTGCTCATCTGTGCATCGGACAACGACGGCAGCGTCGCCAACCGCTTCACGTAGTCGAGGGGAAGCGGCGGGAATCCCGCCTCCTCAATGGTCTCCAGATCCCAGCCACTGCCCTTCACGTGGATCACCTCCTCCTCGTCTCCGAGGACGTTGCGCCAGCGGACCTTGACCGACGTGTTGCCACCCCCGTGGAGCACCAAGGACTTGTCGCGACCGAGCAGGCGCGACGTATAGACGCGCAAACCAAGGTCGCCGTGATGGCGCGCGGCTTCCTCGTCAGACCAGAGACTGCGGATGGGAGCGTGGTGCATGGATGAAGGGTCGGAGAAAGCAGGGCGGCGGGCCGGAAGGGACGCGAGCAGGGCACGACCGACGTCGAGGCCGGTCGGGGGGCGCGGTCGGGGAATAACTCTGCGCTTAGCAGTCCCCACCCGGGTGACAAGCCGCGACCCCGGAATCGCTCATTCGCCCACCGACACGCTCACCTCCAAGAGCAAGACGACATCGTCGAGGTGCGTCTTGATCCGTTCGTCGTCAGGAGTCGAAGAGCCCTGAGCGCCTCAATCGGCCCAGTTCGCCAGCACGCAGGGTGGGAGCCGGATCGGGTTGGACTCGGAGTTCCATTCCGGGGTTGGGTCGGTCCGGGCGTGAAGCCATGCGGGCGGTGCGGAGCGAAATGCGAACCGCACGCGGGCTAAAATCTTAAATGGTTCGCGGTAAATGCGTATGATGCCTTTTACACATCGCAGCATTTTTGAGAGTCTGTCTCATAATTTCCGTTGACATGAGACTTAGTCTCATCCTCAATGAGATCCGTTCTCAGCTTTGTTGCGCCATGTCCCCCTTTTTGCGGTCCAGACTCTGGTTGATTTCGGCCGTCCTCGGCGGCAGCGGCCCGGCCCTGCCAGCCCTGTGCGGCGCCGAGGGCGCCGGCGACGTCGTGATCCAACCGCGCTTCGAGGTGGTCGGTCACCGCGACCGGCTTCCGGTGATCGGCGGGGCGGCGGATACGGTGGGGGCACTGGCGCTCGAGACCAGTCGCACCTTCACCGCGAACGAGGCCCTGCGCCGCATCCCGGGCATCACCGTCCGCGACGAGGAGGGATTCGGGCTCCGGCCGAACATCGGCATCCGCGGCCTGAATCCAACCCGCACGACGAAGCTGACGTTGCTGGAGGACGGCGTTCCGCTCGCCTACGCACCCTACGGCGACAATGCGTCGTACTATCACCCGCCGATCGATCGCTTCGTGGGATTCGAGGTGCTCAAGGGCGCCCACGCGCTGCTCTTTGGTCCGCAGACGATCGGCGGCGTCATCAACTACCTCACCCCGGATGGCACCCGCGCCCCGAGCGGTTTCGTGCAGGTGGGGGCGGGCAACCGCGCTTACGTCAACCTGCGCCTCCGCGTGGCGGGCCACGGCGCGCTCTTCGACTATGTGCGCAAGGCGGGCCGCGGCGCGCGCGACAACCTCGAGCACCGGATCGATGACTTCAACGTGAAGTACACCGTCCGCGTCGCCGACCGCCACACCCTCACCCTCCGCGCCAATCACTACATCGAGGATTCGATCATGACCTACTCCGGACTCACGCAGGCGGAGTACGAACGCCTCGGGGCGCGGTACAATCCGTTCAAGAATGACGCGTTCGACATCGCGCGCAGTGGCGCGTCGCTGACGCACCAGATCGAGTTCGCCGACCGCACGCGCCTCACGACAAAGGGCTATTACTCGTCCCTCGAACGCGACTGGTGGCGCCAGTCGAGCAACAGCCAGGACGGGCAGCACGGCGCCGGCGCGCTGAGCCATACGATCGACGGGGTGACGGCGACGTTCCTGCAGCACCGCCTAGCCGGTCGGCGAATCGATCCAGACACGCAGTTCCCGAACACCCAAGGTCGTCTGCGGGCCTACGATACCTGGGGAATCGAGCCCCGCCTCGTCCGACCCACCGCCACGGGGGAATTCCAGGCGGGCCTGAAACTGCACTGCGAGGAGCAGAACCGCGTCCAGATCAACGCCAACAGCCCCACCGGGCGCACGGGCGCCGTGGCCGAGGACAATCTCCGCGAGACGGCGGCGTGGTCGGCGTTCGTGGCGCAACGGCTCGACCTCGGCGCGGTCGCGCTCACGCCGATCCTGCGCTACGAGGCGATGGACTTCGACCGCGTCAACCGCTTGAATGGAGCACGGGGCTCAAGTTCCCTCAATCGCGTCCTGCCGGGGGTCGGCGCGACGTGGCGACCCGACGCGGCGACGACCGTGTTCGCGAGCATCCACCGGGGCTTCGCGCCGCCGCGGGTCGAGGACGTGATTGGCGGCACCGGCACGGCGACGGACGTCGACCCGGAACACTCGGTCAACGTGGAGGCCGGCGTGCGGACCCGGCTGCGGCCCGGGTTGGATGTGCAGGCGTCCGTGTTCCGCAACGACTTCTCGAACCTGATCGCCGTCGGCTCGATCGCCGGAGGCGGCACGCCGCTTTCCCAGGGGGAGGCTCTCTTTCAAGGCGCGGAGGTGGGCGTGCAGGCGCGGATCGGAGGCGGGTTTCGCTCGCGCCTCGCGTGGACGTGGCTGGCGACGGCGGAACAGACGACTCCCTTCATCAACGTCGCCACCAAGGCGGCGATTCCGGGAAGCGTCTCGGGCAACCGCCAACCCTACGCCGCCGAGCACCTCGTCACCGGCGCGGTCGGCTGGTCCCACCGCGCCTTCGAGGTCGAACTCGAGGCCCAGCACGAGGGCCGGCAATTCTCCGACTTCGCCAATTCCGTCGCCGCGACCGCCGACGGCCAGCGCGGCCGGATCGCCGCCCACACGGTGTGGAACGCGTCCGTCAACTACCGCGCGTCCGCCGCCGTGAACGTCTTCGCGACCGTGAAGAACCTCACCGACCTCACCTACATCACGGACCGCACCCGCGGCATCCAAGTCGGCATGCCGCGCCTGTTCCAAGCCGGGGCGCGCTACGCGTTCTGAGCGGCCCCGACATCCGGCGCGACGCGCGACGCAACCCGTGCGGTGAGCCCCGCGAGCTGCGCCCACTCACTCCAATTCGGCGGGGGCGGAGCGGTCACTCAGTTGTTCAGGAAAAACTCGTCCCGCGGGAGGAGATCCGTGAGGGGAGGCACGGTCGGCGGTAGACCCGGCGTCCAACGCACCGCCTCCTCCGCGAACAGGGCGCCCCAGTCGTCAACCCAAGGGGTTCCGGCGCGGAGGTGCTCCTGATGCGCGGGAACGCGGAAGGCGGCCCGCAGCGCTTCGGGATCAAAGACGATCGGCTCATTTGAGCCGATCAGCACGGATGGGCGCAGCAGCAGCAGGACGTGAGGGAAGACGCTGACGAAGGTCTTGATCGTGCGGGACGTCGGGGCCCATTGCACGTAGAGCCCGCCCGGGGCCAGTCGCTGGCGCACGCGCTCGAGGAATTCCGCGCTGTAGAGGAGTCCTGCCAGCGAGCCCGAAGGCAGCACCGCATCGGCCTCAATCACGTCATACCGGGTGGTGTCGCGGCTGAGCAGGCGGCGTCCGTCGCCCACTTCAAACGTCCAACGCGGATCCGCCTTCATCCGGCCGAGCGGCGACTCCGGATGCCGCTCCGCCACCTCGGAGAGGACGGTCAGCACGGGGCTGACGATCTCGATTGCGCGCACGCGGCTTTCCGGGCGGATGCCGCAGGCCCAGGGCGTACCGCCGCTGCCGATCCCGATCGCAAGCACCTGCCGGGGCGACGGGTGGAGCAGCGGCCCGACCGCGCCGAGGAACTCATGAATGTCGAGGAACGGCAACCGGGCCTGACTGAAGCCCTGAATGAAGAACTGTCCCCTCGCCTCATCCGTCACTCCGGGATCGGCGCGGAAGACCGCCACCCCCGAACGATCCTCCGCGACCACGACCGCCTGATCCGGACCCACCGCATGGAATCGCGCCCACCACGCGTCCGGGCCGGGGACGGCGATCAGGAAGAGACCGCTGAGCGCGGCCAGCGCAGTCTCCGGTGCGCGCCACCGGCGCGCGCGCCACAGCCACCCGAGCAGCAGGAGCAGCGTTACGCCGCCCAGCAACTGGAGCGTCCCGGTGGTGCCCAGCCAATGCAGGGAGACGAGGCCGGTCCCGAGTGAACCGGCGACATTGCCGGCGATGGTGGCGAACTGGATCCACCCCACGCGCGCTCCGACCGAGGAGAGATCCCGCTGCACCGCCTTCTGGACGAACGCGAAGGTGAGGCCGATCGCGAAGGAAGGCGGGCCGACCACGACGAAAGCGAGGACGACCAGCCCCGCCAGCGACGCGTGGCTGAGGCGATTGCCGTCCACGTTCATGATGACCGCGAGCGGGGGGTGCGGCAGCAGCCACCAGAGCAGGCCGGTGAGGGCGGCGGCGAGGACGAATCCAGCGCCTTGGGCGATGAAGAAAGCCGGACGGGGATCCGCGATCCGGCGCAGCCATCGTGCGCCCACCACCATGCCCAGTCCATCCGCCAGCAAGAAAACTCCGAGCACCGTCGGGAACAGGTAGGCATGATACTGCCCCACCTGACCGAGCAGCCGGACCCAGAGGATTTCCAGCGCAACGATCACGTAGCCCGACAGGAACACCAGCAGGCACCAGGAGAGGAGCCCCCGACCCTCCCGGCCGGTCCGCAGCGCCGGAGCCACCGGCACGGGCGGCGGGGTCCGCGGAAGGCGGACAGCGAGGCTGACGGCGAGGACCGCGGCCACCGCCTCGAGGCCGGCGGCCAACTGCAACGCCCGGACGAAACCGAGATCCCCCACGAGCCACCATCCGCCCAGCAGAGCCCCCAACGCCGCCCCCACGTGTTGACGGCGTAAAGCCGCCCAATGCGCTCCGCCAGTCCATCGAGTGAATGCGAAACCGCCCGGGACAGCAGCGGCAACGCGGCACCCATCAACGCAGTCGGCAGGAACAGCCCGATGAAGCACAGGGCGAAGACCGCGCCCGGGGCGACGACGGAGCCACTGAGGTCGGTCGCGAGCCAGTCGTAGAGAAACGGCTTCGAGGAGAGGGCGAAGACCCCGACGCCCAGTTCCGCGAAGGCGAAGCCGAGCAGCGCGGAACGAGCCGAGAGACGATCCGCCACCTTCGCTCCCACGATCGAACCCGACCCAGGCCGCCGAGGAATGCCCCCACCACCCAGGAGGCCGAAACCGTGTCGGACCCCGCGAAGATTCCCAGCATCCGCTGCCACACGATCTGGCACAGCAGCGCGGCGAAGCCGGAGCAGAAAAACGCGAGAAAGAGCTTCAGGGACGCCACGCGCGCAGCCCTTCCCCACCACCAACCGGCCGCCAAGGCGCGATACGGGAAAAGTACCCTGGGCTCGCCTCGATCGCCACGGCCGCCCCGTCCGAGTTACACCCTACCCTCGAGCCCGGGGCTCGGGAGCACCACCCTCTCAAGCTTCGCGGCAGACGCAAAGTCACACGCCAGTCAACCATGCGACGACACGCTCGATGAAGGGCTCAGCGATGTAAATCCCAGAACCGCCCCCCGGTGCTATGGGGCGCAACCCATCGAAGAAGGCTGTCCCTGGCGGATGGCTGGGGTGCCGCCACGACGAATTCCCAAGGGATGGTGCCCGGATTGAGGTCCACGCGCCCCGCTTGCCTCCGGCGTTGACCCTTCGCGCGGGCAAAAGTTGCTTTCGGACGTGAAACGCCTCGCTCGTCTCGTTTTTCTCGTCGCAGCGGGCGCACTCGTCGGCGTCGCGACCCTGATCGCGACCGCAGCGGCCGCCCCGGCCCTGACGCGCTCGCTGCCGGACCCTGCGCTCCTGCGCAACTGCTCCTTCGTGAGCGTGGACGTGCAGGAGGCGCCGCCGCGGGGCTACGTGACCGAAGACACGGTGCCGAAGCTGTGGAAGTCGATGGGGATCACGGCGCCCGATGTGAACGCCGCGACCCACGCCGCCGGCGCCGCCCTCAGGACGCCTTCGCCGTCTCCTGACCGAAGCGGCGCGCCCGCTCGAGGTCCTCCGACATCCAGCGGCGATAGGCGAGCAACATCAAGAGGCCCGCGAGTGTGAAGATCACCGAGCAGGCGCCGAAGATGATCTGGAGCCCAAACTTGCCCTTCAGCAACCCCGCCACTAGCACACCCACACCGCCGGCCCCGGCACCCACCAGATTGAGAATCCCGATCGCCGCCGCACGGTAGGGCGGCGGAACCGTCTCGGAAATGATCGGATGCTCGCTGGGCGTACCCATCGCTCGGAAGAGCGACGATGCGACCATGATCACGACCACGACCGTGAACCCCGGCGTGAACAGAAACATGGCAAGAAAGGGAGCCCCGACGAGGAAGGACAGACCCTTGACGAGGACCCGAGCCCGCGGATCGCGGCGCACCCACCAGTCCGAAAGCCATCCGCCCAGCGCGATGCCCACGAACACCGGCCCCTGGTACAGCAACACCGCGGAAGCCCCGGCGGAGCCCAGGCTCATGCCATAGGTCTCGGAGAGGAACAGCGGCAGCCACGAGAGGAAGATCCACACCGCCACCCCGGCCGCCATCGAACTCATGAGCAGGCAGTGGAACGAGCGGACCCGCGCGAGGTAGCCCCACGCCTCCCGGACGCGGATGCGGGCCACGGAAGGCGCAGCGGGCGCGGCTGCCACTCCGGGCTCTTGCGGCCGGTCGCGCAGCACACCCCGACCCACCACCGCGAGCAGAATGCCGAGTCCACCCAAGAGCCAGAAGCCGGGCCGCCACCCGTAGCGCTCGGCGATGATACCCGCCACCGCACCGCCCGCCACCAAGCCAAGGTTGAGTCCGAGCATGTGTACACTCACCGCCCGTCCCATCGACTTCGGACCGTGGTGCTCCGCCAGCAACGCGCCGGCCGCCGGCAGGTAGAAGCTTTCCGTGATGCCGAGGAGAAGCCGGGCGATGACCAGCAGGGCGAAACTCTCCACGAAGCCCGTCAGCACGGTCACCACGCTCCATGTGATCAGACTGAGCAAGACGATCCTCGACCGCGAAAACCGATCCGCCACCAGTCCCGCGAAGGGTGACATGAGCGCGTAGCACCAGAGGAAGACCATCCCGGCGAACCCGATCTGCGCATCCGTGATGCCGAGATCCGCACGCAGCGGCGGGATCACCGAGGAGAGCGCCACCCGGTCAGCGTAATTCAAACCAGCAGCAAAAAAGAGGAAGAAGGCAATGCGCCAGCGCAGAGGCATGGGTGGAAGGGGACGCTCGCGGGGTTCGGCGTTTAATGTGTACACGATCCACTCCTCCTCCGGCGTCAACGACCAAGTGCAGCCTCACGCACCAAAGAAGTCCGGCTAAGGGTCTCCGCTCGCCGGAAGGGCCAAATGCCCGTTCCGCCACCGCGAGCACGACGGACGGCGTTGACTCGGGGGAATGGTTCGCAGACGACCGGGGAATGACCCCACCCCGCTCCCACCGCATTCCCACTCCCTCGTTTACCCGCCGTTCCTTCCTGCCGGTCTGCGCGCTTGTGCTCGCGCTTGGCTCCACTCTGGCCGCCGCCACCGCGCCCGTCGACCTGGGCGGTCGGCTGGAACTCTTCGTCGACCACGCCTTGATCGACCGCTTGGAGAACACGCAGTTGAAGCTCGGCACGCCCCGCCGCGAGGAACCAGCCATCGCGTTCGATCAGCCGTGGGAGGGACGCTTCGCCGGCGCCTCCACCGTGGTGCAGGACGACGGCGTGTATCGGCTCTACTACCGGGGATCCGGCTACGGGCCGACCAAGGCGGAGGACCGCCTCGCCGAACTCACCGCGTATGCGGAGAGTCCCGATGGCATCCACTGGAGCAAACCCATGCTCCACCTGCATACCTTCAACGGCAGCCGCGAAAACAACATCATCCTGCCGCCCGGGGACAAGCGCCGCATCTCCCACAACTTCTCACCCTTCATCGACCGGCGCCCCGGCGTTCCCGCCGCCGAGCGCTACAAGGCCGTGGGCGGGACGCGTGAGCACGGCCTGTTCCGGCTCGTCTCGGCCGACGGCATCCGTTGGCGCATGTTTGCCGAGGAGCCCCTGTTCCTCGGCTTCGCGCTCGATACCGTCAACGTGGCCTTCTGGTCCGAAGCAGAGCAGCAATATGTCGCCTACATCCGCACGTGGAGTGAAGGGGGCACCCCGGAGAAGCCGCAGTTCCGCGGCCTGCGCACGGTGAGTCGCGCGACCTCCGCGGACTTCGTCACCTGGTCCACGCCCCAGCCCATGTCCTACGGCGACAGTCCCCCGGAGCACATCTACACCAACGCCACCCAGCCCTACTTCCGCGCGCCGCACCTCCAGATTTCGCTGCCGTTCCGCTACGTCGACGGTCTTGGCGGCCGGGTCGCTGATCACCAAGCGCCGCCGAAGACCGGCCGGGCCGCCCTGACCGCCGCCGAGATGGACGCGTGGAACTTCGATCTCCCTTGGATGCGCGTCGGAGTCTCGGACGTCATCCTCATGACCAGCCGCGGCGGCAATACCTACGACCGCACCTTCCTCGAATCCTTCATCCGCCCCGGCCTCGATCGCCGGTCGTGGACCTCGCGCGGCAACTGCCCCACCTACGGCATCGTCCAGACCGGTCCTGACGAGATCTCCCTGTATCTGCAAGCCCACTACATGCTGCCGAGCTTCCACGTGCTCCGCTACTCGCTCCGGCTCGACGGCTTCGCCTCCGTCAACGCCCCGTTCGCCGGCGGCGCGATGGTGACCAAGCCGCTGCGCTTCGCCGGCGAGCGCCTCGTGATCAACGCCTCCACCTCCTCGATCGGCCACGTGCGCGTCGAGGTGCAGGACGCGGACGGACGTCCCCTGCCCAGATTCAGCCTCGCGGAGGCCGACGAAATTGTTGGCGACGACACCGCCCGCACGGTGACATGGCGCGGGTCCGCCGATGTCTCTTCTCTCGCCGGACGCACCGTCCGCCTGCGCTTTGACCTGCGGGATGCCGACCTTTACTCGCTGCAGTTCCGGCCCGCCCGCTGAGCCGGGCGACCTTCCTCGCCATGACCACTGCTCGGCCCCACGTCCAAGTCCTCCGCCGCTGCCGCGCGGTCTTGCCCGACCGCGTGCTGTCCGGTGCGTGCCTGCGGATTGAGGGTGCCCGTCTCGTTGCGGTGGGACCGGAGACGCCGTCCCTGCTGGCCGGGGCCGACCACGTCCTCGATGTCGGCGACCTTCTCGTCGCCCCGGGCTTCGTGGACGTGCACTGTCATGGGGATGGGCGGCGGCGTTTTCATGATGAGCCGGAGGCCGTGGCGCTCGAACTCCTGCGCCAGGGAACGACGACCGTGCTGGCGACGCTGGGCTACTCCGACATGGAGCCCGATCTGGCGGCGCAGATCCGCGGCTTTGATTCCGCTCTCGGCGAGTGGGGGCAACTCGGGGTCGCTGGGTTCCATCTGGAGGGCCCGTACATCAACCGAAAGTACGGGGCGCAGACCCACCGGGGTGTGATCAAGCTCCCGGACCCGGCGGAGTACCAAGCCCTGTTGCGGCAGCATGGGGCGCGGATCCGTTGGTGGACCTGTGCGCCGGAACTGCCGGGCGCGATCGCCTTCATCCGTGCCGCCTCGGAGGCGGGCGTGGTCGTCGGCGCCGGCCACACCGAGGCCACTCCGGAGGAACTGGCCGGGGGCATCGCCGCCGGCCTCAAGGTCGCCATCCACTGGAGCAACGCCACCGGCAACCGACGGGCCGACGGGTATCGCGGGACGCGCATCCCGGGAATCGACGAGGCGGCCTTGGTCTTCGACGAAATCTCGGCCGAGGTGATTCCGGACCGGGAGGGACTGCACGTGCACCCGCTGATGCTCCGGTTGCTCTTCAAGGCCAAGGGTACGGACCGCATCCTCATCATCAGTGACGCAGCTTACCGGCGGGCGGATGATCCGCCCGACCCGCCCGGCCCGGCCCGGGACGTCGCGATCGACGCTCAGGGCGACCTGGCAGGATCGCGGCTCTCCATGGCGGGCGCGGCCCGGAACTTCCGCCGGTTCACCGGCTGCACGTGGCCGGAACTCTTCCGCATGGCCGCCCTCAACGCGGCTCGCCTGCTGGGTCTCGCCTCACGGCTGGGGTCAATCGAAGCAGGCAAGCGCGCCAATCTAATCCTGTTCGATGACGACCTTCGGGTGCAACGGACGTTCGTCGCCGGGCGGGAAGTGCCGACGGAGGTTTGACCGCAGACGTTCCGCCCCCGGCCCGCGACGGAAAAAGCGCCACGACCCGAGGACGGATCGTGGCGCTGGCGATCGGGCGGCGGCGGCGCCCGACGCCCACCGCGCGGGGGATGGTTTCGCTCAGCCGCGGGCGAGGTCGAAGCGGTCGGCGTTCATCACCTTGTTCCACGCAGCGATGAAGTCGTCGACGAACTTACGGCCCGCATCCGACTCGGGATAGACCTCGGCGAGCGCCCGGAGCTGGGAATTCGAGCCGAAGATCAGGTCCACGCGCGTACCGGTCCACTTCACATCCCCGGTGGCACGATCGCACAGTTCGAAGAGCTCCTCGGACTTGGAGGTGGCCCGGACCGTGTGGCCCAGATCGAGGAGGTTGACGAAGAAGTCGTTCGTCAGGGTCTCCGGACGGCTCGTGAACACGCCGTGCTGGGACTTGCCATGGTTCGCGTTGAGGACGCGCAGGCCGCCGACCAGCACGGTCATCTCCGGCGCGGTGAGGCCGAGGAGTTGGGCGCGGTCGACGAGCAGGTGCTCGGCCGGGAGCGTGTAACGGGTCTTCTGGTAGTTGCGGAAGCCATCCGCCACCGGCTCGAGGACCGCGAAGGAGGCGACGTCGGTCTGTTCCGCCGACGCGTCGGTACGACCCGGGGTGAAGGGAACCACCTCATCGTGGCCGGCCCGTTTCGCGGCCTGCTCGATCGCGGCGGCACCGGCGAGCACGATCAGGTCGGCGAGGGAGACGGCCTTGCCGCCGGTCTGCGCCGCATTGAAGTCGCCCTTGATCGCCTCCAGCGCCTTGAGCACCTTGGCGAGCCGCGCGGGTTGGTTGACCTCCCAGTCCTTCTGCGGAGCGAGGCGGATGCGGGCGCCGTTGGCGCCGCCGCGCTTGTCGGAGCCGCGGAACGTCGAGGCCGACGCCCACGCCGTCGAGACCAACTCGGCGACACCGAGCCCGGAGGCGAGAATCTTTGCCTTGAGGGCGGCGACGTCGCTGGCATCGATCAGCGGATGGCGGGCGGCCGGGATCGGATCCTGCCACACGAGATCCTCCTTCGGAACCTCTGACCCCAGGTAGCGGACCTTCGGGCCCATGTCGCGGTGCGTCAGCTTGAACCAGGCGCGGGCGAACGCATCGGCGAACGCCTGCGGGTCCTGCAGGAACCGGCGCGAGACCTTCTCGTACGCCGGGTCGAAACGCAGCGCGAGGTCGGTGGTCAGCATGGTCGGGCGGTGCTTGCGCGACGCGTCGAACGCATCCGGCACCGTTTCCCCGGCATTCTTCGCCACCCACTGGTGCGCCCCGGCCGGGCTCTTCACCAACTCCCACTCATACCCAAACAGATTCTCGAAGTAGTTGTTGCTCCAGCGCGTCGGCGTCGTGGTCCACGTCACCTCCAGACCGCTCGTGATGGTGTGGGCGCCCTTGCCGCTGCCGAAGGAATTGGACCAGCCCAGACCCTGCTCGGCCATGCTCGCGCCCTCGGGTTCGCGGCCGACGTGCGACGCCGGGGCGGCGCCGTGGGTCTTGCCGAAGGTGTGGCCGCCGGCGATCAGCGCCACGGTTTCCTCATCGTTCATCGCCATCCGACCGAAGGTCTCGCGGATGTCGCGGGCGGAGGCCACGGGATCGGGGTTGCCGTTCGGGCCCTCGGGATTGACGTAGATCAGGCCCATCTGCACGGCCGCAAGCGGGTTCTCCAGCTCGCGGTCGCCGGAGTAGCGCTTGTCGCCAAGCCAAGTGGTCTCGGAGCCCCAGTAGACATCCTCCTCCGGTTCCCAGACATCGGCCCGCCCGCCGCCAAAGCCAAAGGTCTTGAAACCCATCGACTCAAGCGCGCAGTTGCCGGCGAGGACCATCAGGTCAGCCCACGAGATCTTCTTCCCGTACTTGCGCTTGATCGGCCAGAGCAGGCGCCGCGCCTTGTCGAGGTTGGTGTTGTCCGGCCAACTGTTGAGGGGTGCGAACCGCTGCTGGCCCGCGCCCGCGCCGCCGCGGCCGTCACCCGTGCGATAGGTGCCGGCGCTGTGCCACGTCATGCGAATGAAGAGCGGCCCGTAGTGACCGAAGTCCGCCGGCCACCACTCCTGCGAATCCGTCATCAGCGCGTAAAGGTCCTGCTTGAGCGCTTGGAGATCGAGGGACTGGCACTCCTTCGCATAGTCGAAACCCTGCCCCATGGGGTCGGACAGGGAGGAATTCTGGTGCAGCATCTTCAGGTTGACCTGATTTGGCCACCAGTCGCGATTCGTCTGCGCCTGGGGGCCGGCATGCATGTGAGCGAACGGGCACTTGCCCCCGCTGGATTCGGAATGAGGGTCCATGGCGAAAGCATGGACGCGGGGAGTGAAATTCGCAGAGGCAATTTCCCGCCTCCGCTCGGCCGCGCGAAGCCAGCGCGGGACGCTCCCCTGTCTTGCCTCTACCGACCCAATTCCCTCACCCTCACTCGCTCTCCGCTCCCGCCCTCTCCCTCAACGTGGGAGCTCCCCTGACCCCGCTCGAGTTCGCCCGTCGCGCCCGCCGTCTCTATCCGCACCGCGAAGCGGTGGTCGACGGCGACCGGCGCTTCACCTACGCGGAGTTTCTCGACCGCGTGGACCGCTGGTCAGCCGTGCTCCGCGAACTGGGGGTCGGCCCCGGTGACCGCGTGGCGTGCGTCGCTCCGAACAGCCAGGCGCACCTCGAAGCCTACTACGCGATTCCTCAACTCGGTGCGATCATCGTCCCCATCAACTACCGCCTCAGCCTCGACGACTTCACGTACATCGTGAACCACGCGGGCGCCACGGTCGTTTGCGTGCAGGCGGACTACCTGGACCTCGTGGACCAAATCCGCGGCAATCTGCCCGGAGTGAGCCACTTCGTGGCATTCAGCGGCGAGAAGCCCGGCTGGATCTCCTATGAGGCCCGCCTCGCCGCCGCCCAGCCCGTGACCGACCTCCCGGAGATCGACGAGCGGAGCACGCTGTCGATCAACTACACCTCGGTCACGACCGCGCGTCCCAAGGGCGTCATGCTCACGCACCGGAACCAGTACCTGAACATTCTGTGCCGCCTCGTGCACACGCCGATGACCAGCGCGGACCGGTACCTCTGGACGCTGCCGATGTTCCACGTCAACGGCTGGTGCTTCGCATGGATCGTCACGGCGGTGGGCGGCACCCATGTCTGCCTGCACAAGCCGGAGACCAAGCGAATCTTCGAACTCCTGCGCAGCGAGCGCATCTCGCTGTTCTGCGCCGCGCCGACCATCCTGATCGGCATCGCCAACTCGTCGCCGGAACTGCACCGCGGCCTGCCCCGCGGCATCCGCGTCCTCACGGCGGGGGCGCCGCCCGCGGCTGCGACCATCGAGCGGGTCGAGGGCGAATTCGGGTGGACCGTCACCCACATCTACGGGCTCACCGAGGTGTCACCCATCGTCACCGTCTGCGAGCCTCGGCCCGAGGATGCACAGCTCGGCCTGCGCGAGGTGGCGATCCACAAATCGCGACAGGGCGTCGAGGCGATCGCCTCGGCGGAGGTCCGCGTGGTCGATGATGAGGATCGCGAGGTGCCGCACGACGGCGCGACACTCGGAGAGGTGGTGATGCGCGGACACGCGGTGATGCGCGGCTACTACCACGACCCGGAGGCCACGGCCCAGGCGATGCGCGGCGGCTGGTTCCGCAGCGGCGATGCGGCGGTGGTGCATCCCGACGGCTACCTCGAAATCCGCGATCGCTGGAAGGACGTCATCATCAGCGGCGGCGAGAACATCTCATCGATCGAGGTCGAGGGCCTGCTCCTGCGTCACCCCTCCGTCCAGGAAGTCGCCGTCGTCGGCAAACCGCATGAGAAGTGGGGCGAGACGCCCGTTGCCTTCGTCGTGCTCAAGGCCGGCGCGACCGGCAACGGCGCAGAACTCCGCGCCTTCTGCCGGGCGAATCTGGCCCACTTCAAGGCCCCGCACGAATTCACGTTCGTGAACGAGTTGCCCAAAACGTCCACCGGCAAGATCCAGAAGTACGTCCTGCGCGGCGGTCGACCGAACCTCGCCCGGCAGTAAGGCGAACGGCTTGCGGTCGCGCCCGCCGCGGCATCGGCGGCAACGACCTCCGGCGACGCGGCGCTCGGCGTGGTGCGGTTTCGTTGCACGATCGACACCGCGCCGACACCTCGACGGCACGGAGGGGACCCATGCTCCGGACCGCCCGCAGACCATGTCCAAAGCCGTTCTCCACGTCCGCTCGGCCATCCTCTCCGACGTCCATCTCGGCACGCCGGATGCCAAGGCGGAGGAGGCGACGCACTTCCTCAAGCACGTGCGGTGCGAGCGCCTGATCCTCAACGGCGACATCATCGACGGCTGGCGGCTCCGGCGCGGCACCACGTGGAGCCGGTCACACACCCGCTTCGTCCGCCGCATCCTCACCCTCGTGCAGAAGAAGGACATCTCGGTGGTGTACCTGCGCGGCAACCACGACGACTTTCTCCGGCGCCTGCTGCCGATGAGCTTTGAGCGGATCCACCTCGTGGAGGACTGCCAACTCGAGACCCCGAACGGCCGCTACCTCGTGCTGCACGGCGATGTGTTCGACGGGGTGGTCAAGAACATGGCGTTCCTCGCCCACGTGGGCGACGTGGGCTACGCCGTGCTGCTCCGTCTCAATCGCGTGTACAACCTGTGGCGGAAGCTCTGGGGCAAGGAGTACTTCTCCCTGAGCAAGGCGATCAAGGCGCGGGTCAAGCAGGCCGTCAGCTTCGTCGGCAAGTTCGAGGAGAACATCGCCGCCCTCGCCCGCGAGCGGGGCTGCGTCGGCGTGATCTGCGGGCATATCCACACGCCCGCCGACAAGCGCATCGACGGGATTCACTACCTCAACTCCGGCGACTGGGTCGAGTCGCTCAGCGCCATCGTTGAGCATCTGGACGGCCGCTTCGAGGTCATCCACTTCAAGGACTTCATCGCGCGTTTCCCGATGCCTCCGGCCACCACGACCGACGATTCGGAAACGGAGACCGAGCCCCCGCTGGGTTCCCCCCTCGAGGCCCTGCGCAACGCGCTCTCATGACGCCGCGACGCGTGCTCGTGCTGACCGCGAGCTATGGGGAAGGTCACAACAGCGCCGCCCGGGCACTCGCGGCGGGGTTGCGGCGCGAGCCCGGCGTCGAAGCCGAGGTCGTCGATCTCTTCGCCGCGGTCGCCCCGCGGTTCGACCGGCTCTCGCGTCGGTGCTACCTCAAGGTGATCAACCATGCCCCCGCGCTCTGGGCCGGCTTCTACGGGTGGCTCGACCGGACGCGCCATCTCCGCCGCCTCGCCGCCTTCCTCCCGTTTCACGTGCGGGCCCTGGGGCGATTGCTGGAGGAGGAGCAGCCGGACGCCCTCTGCGCGACGTACCCGGTCTACGGATGGCTCGTGGAGCGCCTCCGGCGTGAAGGCCGGCGGGTGCCTCCGCTTTATGTGGTGGTGACCGACGCGCTGACGATCAACGCCATCTGGTTCGGGATTCCCGCCGAGCGCTGGTTCGTCACGGACGGCGGATCCGCGCGGAAGATGATCGAGCGCGGCGTGGCTGCCGACCGTGTCACCGTATCCGGCTTTCCCGTCGCGTCCGCGTTCGCGGAGCGACCGGCGGACGTCGGACCACCGGAGCCCGTGAGCGGCCATCCCCGACGCGTGCTCCTCATGATCAACTGCTCGCGCCGGAAGGCCAAGGCGATCGCCCGCGCCGTCGTGGCGTGTCCCGGGCTGGAGGTGACGATCACGGCCGGTCGGAGCGAGGAGCTTCGGCAGGAACTCGCCGCGCTTCCCCGCCATTCCAGCACGACGGTTGAGGTGCTCGGCTGGACGGACCGGATCCCGGAGTTGCTCATGCGGCACCACCTCGTGATCAGCAAGGCGGGCGGCGCGACGACCCAGGAGTCGATCAACGCGCTCTGCCCGATGATCGTGAGCCAGGTGGTCCGGGGGCAGGAGGAGGGCAACTGGGAACTCCTGCACGCGCATGACGCCGGAACGCTGGCCACAACGCCCGCGCAGGTTGTCGCCGCCATGGCGTCCGCGTTCGCGGACGATGCCCGCCGCTGGCGGCAGTGGCGGACCGGACTCCAGAGCCTCGCCCGGCCGACGGCGGCGACGGACATCGCGCGGCAGGTGCTCGCGGCCCTTCCCGCCGACGGAAGCACGGACCCCGGACACTGAGCCGCGACCTCACCGTCCCGGCGAACGCGGTCGGCCCGGCCCGAGCCACCGCTCAGACTTCGGACGCCGCTCGACCGCCTCAGCTTCGCGGATGCAGCGCGATGTCGACCGCCGGAACGCGCAGCGTGCGACCGCCGCCCGCCGGGACGTCCTGCGGCTGGGATCCCATGTTGAGGATCCAAAGTCCGGACTCCGTCTCGACCTTGAACACTTCGGGGAGATCGAGGTTCAGGGTTGCCGGCACCACCGCCAACCTCTTCTCGACGATCGCGCTCTGCAGAATGTCCTGGATGAACCGCAGCGGCAGCCGATGCGACTGGGCCCAACTGGCCCCGTTCTGCCGCAAATCCATCGTCCCAAAATACGAATACACCATCCCCTTCCCCAGGGGGCGGCGCCACGCCACGGCAAGATCGGCGACGTACTTCATGCCCATGAGAAGTTCGACGTCCGGCGCGAGAGGCCGGAAGGCACTGAATGGCACCAGATTCGGAATCGCCGCGACCGCCGGGAGAAGGTCCGGGCGCGCGACCCGCATCCCATCGATCCCGATGCCGCTGATGTGGTCGGTCTGCGGCGTGAATCCGGTCAGCTCGTCAAACGGCGCCGTGGACCCGTCCCAGTCGATCGGCCGGTGTCCAAGCACGAAGAGCAGCCCGCCCGACCGCACCCAGTCCGCGATCACGCGAGTCGTCCGTGCGTCCACGACGTGCGCGTTCGCGAGGAAAAGGATGCTCTTGCCCTCAAGCACGCCATCCTGAATCAGACGGTCGTCAGCAAGATCGTAGTCAACAAAGCGCCGGAACTCCGCGAGGAACTCGCCGACCCGCGCCATGCCCGACTGCGCCACCTCCGCGCTCAGGACCTGGGCTGCGGACAGGTTCGGCTGGTACACCACCGCATCCATCCTTGGCCGCTGCTGCTGCCGGAAGAGCGGGCTCAGCCTCGCCGTCTGCTGACCCATGGGGGCCCAGCTGCCGGTCTTGGCATCGATCATCAACTCGCCCGACCACGCGAAAAGCTGGTTGGCCCCCGAGGTCACAGCGTTGAACATGCGGCCCACTATGCCCTCAGCCGAGACGAAGGAGGCGGGCTCGTTCCCATAGAACGCCCCGCAGTGGCGACCCGCCGTCGCGACCAGACGGGTCAGGCGGACGTTGTAGCCGAACGAACTGCCCTCGTTGGTGATCCGGATGCCAGCGCCATGCTTGGCCGCGACCTTGGCCTGCGCCGAGAAATCGGAGCCATGCTCCGGTGCCATGTCTCCCCCCGTGCAGAGATAGGCGTCCACCCCGGGAAACGCCGCCCTCGTCTCCGCGAGGCAGAAATCCGAGAACTCCGTCATCGCGTCGCGGTACCACGCTTGAAACTCCTGCCGGGCACGCTCGGACGGTGCCTTGGACGGAAGGAAGGGGCGCACCTCGGTCCACGATGCATAACGACTCTTCCACGCCCGGTTCAGAGCATCGAGGCCCTCCGGATACAGCGCCTGAATCCACGCCCGGAAATCCGCCTCCGCGAGTTCATCGCCGCACCAGTACCCCGCATGCGAATGGTACTCGCCGGGCCAGTTGCCGATCACCGGGTAAATTGCCTCACCGTAATCGCCGGTGATGCCGATGTTGACCGACTCCAGCACGCCCTTGGGCCCATAGTGGGCGGCGAGCTGACGAAGCGAGTGGCGGACGTGCTCCCGGATGCCGGGCGACCAAAGCGAGGGGATCGCCATGTCACGGCCATGCTCCAAACAACGGTACATCACCATGCCGGGCTTCTCGCGCACCCACTGGGGCGTGACGTACCACGGGCCCATGATGATGAACGGCACCCATTTCAGCCCCGCCCGCGCGTAGATGTCCACCTCCCGATCGTAGACCGACCAGTCGATCTCGCCGGGTGAGGGCTCGACCTTGTTCCAGTAGACGTACGTCTGGACGCTGGTGAATCCCATGCGCTTCAGCTCCCGCACCTTCGCCTCGAATGCCGCCGCGTCGGTTCCGATGTCCAGACCACCGGCCGTCAGTGTGAGCGGTCCCGGCGACGGTGCCGCCGCGGAAGACGAAGAAACAAGAAACCCACCCACGGTCCCACCCAGGAGAAGCCGGAGAAACCAAGGGCGGAGGAGGGCAACGAGGCGCAACATCGTGGACAACAGGTACGGAGAGGAGTGAGCGAGACGGCAGGGGCATCGTCGTCTCACGCCGACGACTGCGCCAAGGACAGGGTCCGGACCACGGGCGTCAAGGTGTCGGCGCCAAAACGCTCACCTTTCGCCAACGCTCTGCGAGCCAACCCCGGAAACGCTCAGCATCAATCACCTTCGCCGCACCTTCGCTCACCCGCCGGGCAGAAATACACCCGGCGCGCCTGCATGCCGAGGGACGAGCGATCCCAAAACCCTCGTCGGCCCCCTTGCCGAGGGCCTTCCGGCAACGCTTGCCCCGGTCCCTCGCCACGGACAGGCTCCGCCATTCGCCGTGACTCTCACCGACATCCAAGCCGCCGCCCAACGTATCCGGGGCCGGATCCTGCTCACGCCTTGCCTGCCGTCGCAAACGCTCAGCGATATCACGGGGGCACAGGTATTCCTGAAGTTCGAGAACCTGCAGTTCACGGCTTCCTTCAAGGAGCGGGGGGCATGCAATTGCCTGACGCTCCTGGATGATGCCGCCCGCGGTCGGGGCGTGATCGCGATGAGCGCCGGTAATCACGCGCAAGGCGTGGCGTATCATTGTCAGCGCCTGGGAATTCCCGCGACGATCGTGATGCCGAAGAACACGTCGGCCGTGAAGGTCGAGCGCACGGAAGGGTTCGGCGCCACCGTCGTCACGCACGGCGACACGCTTGAGGAGGCGCGGGAGCGGGCCTATGCGCTCGCGCGGGAACGAAACCTGACCTTCGTCCACCCCTACGACGATCCAGCAGTCATCGCGGGTCAGGGAACCATCGCTCTGGAAATGCTCGAGGCGGTCCCCGACCTCGACACGCTCGTGATTTCCGTCGGCGGGGGCGGGCTGATCGCCGGGATGGCCACTGCCGCAAAGGCGATCAAGCCCTCGATTGAGGTCGTCGGCGTGCAGACCCGCCGCTTCCCCGCGATGTACAATGCCGTCAAGGGTGCGTCCCTGCCCCAAGGTGAGAGCACGATCGCGGATGGCATCGCCGTCGGCCTCCCGGGTACGCTCACCCGCCAGATCGTATCCGCGGCCGTGACCGACCTCGTCCTCGTCGAGGAACCGGATTTGGAGCAAGCCATCGTCATGCTCCTCGAGGTCGAGAAGACGCTCGTCGAGGGCGCAGGCGCGGCCGGGCTCGCCGCGCTGCTGGCGCACCGGGACCGCTTCCGCGGGCGCAAGGTCGGACTCGTGCTGTGCGGCGGAAACATCGATCCGCTGCTGCTCTCCGCGATCATCGGTCATGGGTTGGTGCGCGCAGGCCGCTTGGTCCGCCTCAAGGTGAGCGCCCGCGACGTCCCGGGGTCGCTCGCGACGATCACCACCGCAGTGGCCCGCGCCGGCGCGAACATCGAGGAGGTCCATCACCAGCGCGCCTTCTCCCCGCTCTCCGCCCAGTACGTCGAAATCGAGTTGGTCCTCCAGACCCGCGGCCCGGCCCACGTCGCCGAGGTGCTCACCGCGCTCCGCGGCGCCGGGCTCCGCGCCGAGGCGGTGTGAAACCTTGCATAGCGAACGCATCCATCGCATCCGGCCGGGGTTTGCCTTTCCCAGGAGAGTCCACCACCCTCCGACATGCTCGACTGGGGCGCACGATTCCTGCAAGCGTTCATCCCGCTCTTCGTCGCGATCGACCCGATCGGCCTGGCGGCGATCTTTCTGGGCATGGGACAGAACATCCGCTCCGACCAGCGACGGCGTCTGGCCGACCAGGCGATCTGGACCGGGGGACTGGTGGCGCTCGGCTTCCTCTTCCTCGGGCAATCCGTCTTTTCCGCCCTCGGCATCGCGGTGGCCGACTTCCAGATCGCGGGCGGGCTGATCCTCTTCATTCTCGCCGCCAAGGATCTCCTCGCCACCTCTTCCACCGAAACGGAAAAGCTCCCGGAGGACTTCGGCATCGTACCGCTGGGCATGCCGCTGATCGCGGGCCCGGCCTCAATCACGACGCTCCTCGTCCTCGCGCAAAACAAGGCGATCGGCCTCGTCGTCACCCTCGCCGCCCTCGCCGTCAACCTCGCCCTCGTCGTGCTGGCCCTGCACTATAGCGAGTGGCTCGGGCGACGGATCGGCCCCGCCGGTCTGCGGGCCGTTTCCAAGATCGTCTCGATGCTGCTGGCTGCCATCGCGGTCGCCATGATCCGCAGCGGCCTGCGCTCCTGAAGCGGAGGCCCCAAGGCACGAGGAAGACGGCGGCGGCGGAAATCGCTCGACGCGCAACGCACTGCCGATCCGGCTCCGCACTCATGTCCGCCCCCACCCGCCGTCACCTCTCCCCGCATCACGTCCGCGGCGTCGGCTGCGTGGCGCTCCTGCTCGGAGCACTCGATCCGCTCGAGGGTTCGTGGATCGTCCTCGCGGGCGCCGTCGCTCTGGCCGTCGTGGCCCGCCCTGGGCACACGGCGGCGGAGCGGAGGCAGGACGTGCTGGCCGCCGTGATGATCGCGGTTGGCGTCGCGGCGATGTGGATTCTCAGCGGCGTCGGTGGCGTCGGAGGTCCCGCCGGCCAGCCCGTGGCGTGGGCAATCACGCTGCTGCCTTACCCGGTCGGCTGGTTGCTCGCGATCTGGGCTCCGGGACGTCCGCGCTGGGGTGCTCCGGCCGCGATTGCAGTCGGTGCGTGGTACGTGACGATCGCCGTCCTCGCCCTGCGCATGGGACGGGGCGAGCCCGGATTCCTTCTCGGTCTCGCGGGCTTCGGCGCCGCGGTCGGACTCGGCTCCGCCTACGTCACATGGCGGCAGCGGAGGCGCGGCTGAACGGTCTACAAGGTCGAATTCAATCCCGCCGATCCCGCGAGCGTGCGGGTGCGGTACTCCCGCGAGATCAAGGCGCCGGTCAAGCTGATCTACGGGCTCGGCATGGATCGCTACACCAACATCACTGACGGACGCGACATGGCGATCCCCGCGTTCGGCCCGGTCATCGTCACGCCGAAGTCCTGAGCGACCGGGGAAGTCCGACCGAGGACGCCGCCGCCTACTTCACAAATTGGGCGGCGAAGTCCCGGACCGGCATCGCTTCCAGACGGGTCCGGTCGGCGAACAAGTCCATCAGCGCGCCTGCCTTGGCGGCCCCGAAATGGGCGGCGAACGCCGCCTGCGCTTTTTCCCGCAGCACCGGGATGCCCTCGGCCCGGCGCCGCCGGTGACCGATCGGGTAGTGCACCTCCACCCGCGGTGTGCTGGAGCCGTCGCGGAAGAACACCTGCACCGCATTCGCGATCGAGCGTTTTTCGGGGTCGAGGTAATCGAGCGAGTACTGCCGATCCTCCACCACCCGCATCGTCGCCCGCAGCGCGTCGATCCGGGGATCCGCGGCCGCAGCGTCCTCGTAATGGTCCGCCGTCAGGCGGCCATGAATCAGACCGATCGCCGTCATGTACTGCAGGCAGTGATCCCGGTCGGCCGGATTGTGCAGGGGCCCGGTCTAGTTGATGATGCGGATCGCCGACTCGTGCGTCGTCATCTCCACGCGCTCAATCTGGTCGAGGCGGTCGCGAACGAGCGGGTGCAGCTGCATCGCGCACTCGACCGCCGTCTGCGCATGGAACTCCGCCGGGAACGAAATCTTGAAGAGCAAGTGCTCCATAACGTAGCTGCCCAGCGCCCGGGCGGATGATCTTACCGTCGATCCGCTGCTCCACGATGTGCGCCGCCCAGCCGGCGATGCGCGCCATGACGAAGAGCGGCGTGAACATGAGCATCGGCACGCCGAGGCGGTGATAGGCCACCGCACTGAACCAATCGAGGTTCGGGAACATGCGCTTCTCCGTCCACATCAGGCTCTCGATCCGCTCCGCGACGGAGAAGAGACGAGGGTCGCCGGCCTCGTCCGAGAGACCGCGAGCGATCTCCTTGATGATGCCATTGCGGGGATCCGCCACGGTGTAGACGGGGTGACCGAAACCGATGACGATTTCCCGGCGCGCGAGGCGAGCCCGGATGTCGGCCTCGGCTTCGTCCGGCGTCGCGTACCGCTGCTGGATGTCGAGCGCGACCTCGTTGGCGCCACCGTGCTTGGGTCCGCGCAGGGCGCCAATCGCGCCGGTCACGCAGGAATGCACGTCCGCCCCGGTACCCGCGATCACCCGAGCCGTGAAGGTTGAGGCGTTGAACTCATGCTCCGCGTACAGGATCAGCGAGCGGTCCAGCGCGGCGACGTGCGACGCCGACGGCGCGCGCTGGTGAAGAAGATGCAGGAAGTGTGCGGCGAGAGTCTCATCGGCGGTCTCGACGGCGATTCGCTGTCCGCTGGTCGCAAAGTGATGCCAATAGAGGAGCATCGACGGAAACGTCGCGAGGAGCCGGTCGGCGATCGCCCGCGCTCCGTCGACCGTCGCGGCGGTGCCGCCGGCGGCGGGCAGGATCTCGGTCTCCAGATTGCCGAGGGCGGACGTGCCGGTCCGCAGCACGTCCATCGGATGCGCCGAAGCCGGAATCTGCTCAAGGACCGCACGGAGCGGAGCCGGCAGTCCGCGCAAGGCACATAGCCGCGCACGATACGCCGCGAGTTCGTCCGCGCGAGGGAGGCGCTCGTGAATGAGCAGGTGCGCCACTTCCTCGTAGGACGCGTGCGCCGCCACATCATTGATGTCGTAACCTCGGTAATGGAGGTCGTTGCCGGAATGGCCGACCGTGCAGATGGCGGTGTTGCCCGCGATCACGCCGGAGAGGGCGACCGACATCTTGGCGCGGGGCGCCGGGGCGGATGACGCCGAAGCCGGGGCCGCGGGTGAACCGGGGGGGGACAGACAAGGAGTCGGACATAGGGAGAGTGCTCGAGGGCGCACGAGGCGCTAGCCGCGTGGGGGTTGATAGCCGAGGGTCGCGTAGAGGTCGGCGCGCGTCTGCATCCGGTCCACCACGGCCGCCTGCGTGCCGTCGCGGCGGATCGCGGTGTAGACGTCCAGCGCCGCCTGCGCCGAAGCCCGGGAGGCGCTGAGGGGATAGAGGACCATCGCGACACCCGCCTCGCGGAGCGCCGGCACGGGAAACAAGGGCGTTTTCCCGAACTCCGTGAGGTTCGCCAAAACGGGCACGGAAACCGCCCGCGTGAACGCCCGGTACTCGCCCAAGGTCGTCAACGCCTCCGCGAAAATCATGTCGGCGCCGGCGTCAACATACGCGAGCGCGCGGGCGATGGCCCCGTCGAGGCCTTCATTCGCGGCCGCATCGGTGCGGGCCATGATGACGAAGTCCGGGTCCCGCCGGCCCCTCACGGCAGCGCGGACGCGGTCGACCATCACTGCGGCCGTGACGAGGTGTTTGCCCGGGAGGTGCCCACAGACCTTGGCCGGGACTTGGTCCTCGAGATGCACGGCGGCGACGCCAGCCTCCTCCATGTCACGAACAGTTCGTTCCGGATCCTCCCAACCCGTGTCGATGTCGACCAACAAAGGCAGCTCCACGCACCGCGTCATCCGGCGGGCATCGATCAGGACATCGCCTCGCTCCGTCAGGCCGGTATCCGGGAGCCCGTAGGAGTGATCGCGACTCCGGCCCCGGAGAGGTAAAGCGCGCGGAACCCGGCACGCCGGGCGAGCAGGGCCGCGTAGGCGTTGATCGCGCCCACGATCTGCAGCGGTGGCTCGGTGGCGAGCGCAGCGCGAAAACGTTGTCCGGGAGACGGCATGGATTCGGCATGAAACCACGGGTCCACGGAACAAGAGTCAATCCGATCGGCGAATAGGCGCGAAGCGTGGGCTTCGACCCAGGATTCACGCGGAGTGAAATCCGATGCACTCGATGCCTGCGGACCCTCCCGGCTCCGAGAATGGGAGAGCCGATCGTCCGACGCCGCAGTCCCCAGCGGCGGTCCCACCCAACCCCAGCGACTGCCCTCACCGCCCGGGCCGCACCGGTGACGCGGGGAAGGCACCGGCGGTCGGGAAGACCGCCGGTGCTCCCGAGAAACTCCGCCTTAGCGGAACTTGTATTCGACCGAGAGCGTGTACGCACGACCCCGCGGGTCGGCGATACGCGGCTCCCAGCTGCTGCCGGCGCCCGTGTTGGTGTCGTAGGCGACGGAGAAGGGAGGATCCTGATTGAACAGATTCTTGACGCCCGCGACGATCGTCACGTCCCGGCGCCAGCGGTAGGTCAGGCTGGCGTTGTACGTGATGTACTCGTCGACGTCGGGCTTCCAGCTCGGGGGAACCACGGTGCCGTTGGCGACGCCCGGGAGCACGAAATCGACGTAGCCCGCCCGATAGAGCTGGCTGAGACGACCGGTCCACTTGCCCTTCCGGAAGGCGGCGGAGGCGGTGTACTTCCACTCCAAGCCGATGTCGCTGGCGCGCGTGAAGCGACCGATCTCGCTCCGTCCCCACGGGGCGGAGGCGATCAGGCGGGACTTCTTCTCGAGCCGTTGCGAGACGTTCGTCTCCGCAGTGAGACGCCCACCCCACACGTCAAAGTCGCCGCGCAGGCCGTACTCGATGCCCTTGGTCTGGGTCTCGCCCGCATTGAGCCAGCGATTGTCGATCGCGATGATCTGGTTGCTGGCGTTGCGGATGATCGCATCCGGGAACAGCTGGTAGTTCTGGAGGATGACCGTCGGCCCGAGGATGAGGATCGTGCCGTCGCGCTGCACCGACCACCAGTCGGCGGTGAAGGTGATGTTCTTGATCGGCGAATAGACGACGCCGGCGGACACCATCTCGGCCTCCTCCGGGTTGAGAGTCGTCTTGCCGCCGCCGCGGATGTTCATCGAATTCGGCGGGATCGCGTTGCCCGTCACCGGATCGCGCAGGTCGGCGCCGGCGTAGATGCTCTCGGTGACCGGGTCGAACTGCTGCTTGAACGTCGGGACCCGGAAGCCGGAGCTGTAGGAGCTGCGGAAAAGCAGCTGGTCGGTCGGGGCGAAGCGCAGGGTGACCTTGGGATTCGTGGTCGAACCGAAGCCCGTGTACTGGTCGCGGCGTGCAGCGAGGTTGACGTCGAGGATCTTGAGCACCGGGATTTGGACCTCGGTGAAGACCGCCTTGATGTCGCGGCTCAGCGTGCCTGCGGTCGCCAGGGCGTTGTCGAACGGCACATTGAAGATCAGTGAGTCCGCCGTGCTGACATTGGCGCGCCGGTCACCGGCGAAGAAGTACTCCTCGCGGCGGAAGTCGGCGCCGACGGCGGCGTTGACCGTGCCGGCCGGGAGCGAGAACAGCGGACCCGAGGTCGTGAGGTCGAGCGTGGTGTTGGTGAACGTGCCCCCGTAGAGTTCGACGCCCGACGCGGACGCCGCCTTGAGACCGTCGACCGCCGCCTGCGACTGCGTGTAGGAGAAGGGGCTGAGGATGCCATCGCTGACGAGCTTCACGAACGGCACGGTGTAGTAGTAGCCGTCGTTGAGGCGGGACTTGCTCTTGCTCTCGGACTGGGAGAGACCGAGCCGGTACTCCCACTGGGAGAAGAAGTCGCCCGGCAGCGGGAGGGGGCCCTCGAGCGAGCCGAGGAAGCGCCGCGTGTCACTGATGGTGCGCAGCTCGCGGTTGCCGCCCGGAAGCGAACGCCAGCGGAACGCCATCGGCAGGCCGCGATTGGCCTCGAGGGCGGGGAAGTAGGCAACGAGGGCGTTGAAGATGCGGTTGTAGTCCGAGCCCTTGCTCGGGTAGAGCAGGTTGTACAAGGGATTCGGGACGACGGTGCCGTTCGCGGTGGTGGTGGTCGGCTGCGCGCCCGCCGCGGTCGACGCCGCGGTGGACCACTGGTTCGGGGAGAAACTCTTCGTCGAATCGGACCGGCCGATCACGGCCTCGACGGTCGCGAGGTGGCGGCCGAGCTTGTAGGAGCCGCGACCGACGAAGTTGGTGTTCTTGACGGGCTGCTGGAGCACGGCGGCACGGCCCGTGTCCCAGGCGGAGCCGTACTTGGAGGCGGCGGTGGCCCAGAGACGCTCGTCGTAGGGACCCATGCCGTCGAGGCCGGTGTAGCCTCCGGTGAAGGTGGGCAGATCGACGACGTTGATGCCATTCACGCGCAGGGTGGCGGTGGTGTCGGCCGGATCGATCGGGCCGGTGCCGGCGCCGGCGACCGTGGCGGCGCCGCTGCTCAGCACCGTGCGCTGACCGTTGATGGCGAAGAGCGTGGCGATCGGCGTGCCACGCGTGTCGGGCGAGAGACCGCGGCTCGGCTGGAAGGTGTTGACGAAGTCGCGCTGGTCGCCGTCGAGCCGCTTGTGGTCGGCGATGGCGAGCGAGGCCATGATGTTCCAACCGTCCTTCTCGAGACTGCCCCATCCGCCGACGAGCGAGTACCGGAAGAGGTTGCCGCCGCCGTCCTGCGTGACGTCAGCCGACGCATTCGCGACGACGCCTTGGAAGTCGGTCTTCGTGATGAAGTTGATCACGCCGCCGATCGCATCGGTGCCGTAGATGGCGGAGGCGCCATCCTTCAGGACCTCGACACGCTCGATCGCGGCAAACGGGATGGAGTTGAGATCGACCACACCGCCGTTCAGGCCGTGGGAGGCGACGCGACGGCCGTTCAGGAGGATGAGCGTGGCGTTGGAACCCTGGCCGCGCAGGTTGGCCGAGGTGGCACCGTTGTTGCCACGCTGGGCGCCGGCGACGACGTCGGCGTTCGACGCGAGGTTGTCGAGGCCGTTGCCGTTGATGTTGAGGTTCATGATCAGCTGCTCGGCGCTGGCGATGCCCTCCTGCTCAAGGTCGAGCTTGGTGAACACGGCGACCGGCAGCGCGCCCTCATCGGCGGGACGCTTGATCGACGAACCAGTGACGACGAACTTGTCGAGCTTCACGGTTTCCGACGGCGCGGCGCCGGCCGCGGGAACCGGCGCGGGAGCCACGACCTGGGCGGACGCGACGGAGGCAAATCCAGCGAAAGCGCAGGCAATGAGCCTACGCGCGACGAGTGACGGTGTACGGGTATGCATGGCGAAAAGGGAAGGAATCGGACCACGGACCGGCTGACCGGGAGGAGGAAGGCTGAAGCCAGTCCCGTGCCGCGTCCAACCTGATTTTCCAGCGACGCTCCGCCGTCGGTTTCTCCCAGTCCGGTTCCGCCGGCGCGGCCCTGACCGCCAGCGGGAGCACGACGGCGGCGACGAGGATTCGACGGAAGAGGCTGAGGGTCATGCGAGGATTCCGATCAAGCCGATCGCGGTCTCCACTCCGATCCCACCCGGGACCGCGACCGCCAGCGTTTCCAGTCCGAGTTCGTGGTCGCCCGGCGGAAGATCGTCCGCCACGATGACCGAGCGGTACCAGCCGCGGTCCCCGCACCAGCCCGGGCGATCACGCTCGGTCTGGGTCCACGCGCCGCCGTCGATCCGGTAACGGACCTCGCTCGAAAGGCGGCCGAAGTCGAAGCCAAGCACCACGCCGCGGCCTTGGAACGGCAAGCGGAGCCGGGCCCCCGGAACCGTGGCCCAGAGCACGCGCTCGAGACCCAGGCAGGTCGGGGTGTTGCGCAACACCCACGGGCCCTCCCGATGGACACTGGCGAGATCCGCCACGTGGACGCGCTCCCAGCATCCCGCATGCTGCGGCGCCGGGAGGTCCGCGACCGCATCGCGTCGGGGGGGGTACCCGCAGGGAGCGCCACCCGGCGCCCCACCCCAGACCTCGTCGCAAAGCGCGATCACCGGCTCGGCGTACGCCTGACTCCCGCGCACCTCCGGATGCAGACCGTCGGGCAGCCACTCCTCCGGGGTCATCAGCCCGCGCCGCACCTGCCGCCACGCGTGCAGCCCCACCCAGACCGACGGGACCCCGTACCGCTCGGCCAATACCTCGAATTCCGCGATCGAAGGCGGAACCCGGCCGGCCACCAGGTCGGCTTCCATCTCGCCGCAGTAGGTGTGGACCAGCACGACGTCGGCTCCCGCCCGGAGCAACTGCCGGAGCAGACCCTCCCGCGTCCGGCCGCGGCGCTCCGAAGGCGTGCCGTAGTCGTTCACCGCATACTCGACGAAGACGACGTCGCAACCGCGGGCCAGCACGGTTGACTCGGCCCGGAAGGCCCCGAGATCGCTCCCCGTCGCCCCCAGAGCGGCGTTTTCCACCGTGAGGCGGACGCCCGGGAAGCGATCCGCAACCCAGCGCTGGAAAGGCTCCGGCCAGCGGGTGCCGGTCTTCGGCGCGGTGATCGAACCGCCGAGGAAACCCACCGTCACCGCCCCCCGGCGCACCGCCGCCGCAGATCGCGGCAACGCTCCGCAACGAAGAATCACCTCACCGGGCGCAATCAGGGAAGTCATGGGGTCAACGGGCACCCCGACTGCGGCAGGGTGCCGCCTCAACGGCAACACCGCCGTCGCGGACCCGCAACCTGCTCGCGACTGTTATCGAAAACCGGAGGCGGGCGCGGAGACGCGGAGGCCCGCCCAAGGCGCCGCCGGATTCGGGATCGCTCGTTTGCAGCCCCGACCCTCTCGCCGCCGCCTTCCGGTCACGGCGTATGCTTGCGGACCTGGAGATTGCCGTTGACCGACTTCAGCGTCACCGCCGCGCCGCCCGAGCCGACGGTGCCCACCACCTCGGTGCGGCTGTTCTTGGATTTATCGAGGGGAAACGCACAGCGCATGCCGCCGTTGATGGTCCGCGCAGTGAGGCTGAAGGTGGCGTCGGCCGGCAGTGAGAGGTCCACGTTGCCATTGACGGTTTCGATCGTGATGTCGTCGCGGGCGGCGACCGCGCTGAAGGTGGCGTCGATGGATCCGTTGACGGTCTTGAAGCGGCCGCCCGCCGTGAGTCCCGCGAGGTCGAGGTTCCCGTTGACCGCCTCGACGTTCGCCGGACCGGTGATGCCCTGCGTGATGACGCCGGCGTTGACGACCTTGACGTCGAGCCGCGCGCCCGCCGGCGCCTTGATGAGGTAATCCACCTCCACCTTGTCTCCCCAGATCCAGGACTTTTCAAAGCGGGTCTCGATGTCGATGCGATCCGCAGACGTCTCGATGACGATCTCGGCTTTCGCCGCGACCTCCGGCTTGCGGGCGCGCTTCTCCGCGACGATGCTGACTTCGTTGCGGTCCCACGCGATGATCTCAACCTTGCCAGAGACGTTCCGGACCGAGATTCGGGGGTTCGCCGAGACGGCTTGGGAACGCTCAATCACCACCGGGGCGGTCGCGGGGGTGTCCTGGGCGGCGAGGGGCGCCGCCAGGAGCGTCAACACGGGAAGGGCACGGAGCCAGCGGAAGGAAACGTTCATGGAGTGAAGGATAATAGTGACGGGCGGGACGGGGAAACCCGCCGCTACCCGTCATCCCAAGGACCCGGATCGCCCCGGAAAGTTGCAGTCGCCCGCTCAATGCGGCTGCGAAATGCCGTGCGCCGCTGCGAGGTAGGTGGAGATGGCGGCGGCCCCGGACACGAACGCCCGGCCCGCGGGCCCGACCTTCGCCCCGGCCGGCGCGACGGATCCCGCGCCGAGAACCAGCACCGGGCAGCCCTGGTTCTCCGGCCCCACCAACGGGACGACCGCCGCCCGCGGCCGGGGGAAGTCGACGTAGCTCACCTCAAGGCGGGAGCGCAGGAAGGGAAAGAAACTGAGCAGACCTTCCACCTGCGCGCACTCGGGGCAGTGATAAAGCCCCGGACCGAGCTTCGCGTCGGGAAACAGCGGGGAAAGGAGGAAAAGGTGATCGCGCGATCCCGCGCCGGTGGTGTCGGAGGCCATGCCACGAAGCCTGACGGCGGCGGCCAGATTCTCAAATGGAATCAATCCCGAGCCCCGGCCGGTGCCTCCACCGGCGGGGAGGGAGGACGACCGCGCTGCGAGGGAAGCGAGGGCTTGCGCAGGGCGACCTCCACGGCGTTGGTCGCGCGGGGTCCGGGCGTGCTCCGACCGGCGGCCACGATCTCGCGCAGCCGCGACTCAAGCCGCTGCACGCGCTCCGGTTGCTCCGCCTGCCGGTTGTTCCGCTCGCCGCGATCATCCCCTCCGATGTGGTAAAGCTGGGTCGGCGGCAGCCCCGCTTGCTCGGCGTCGTAGTTGACCGGCGCCGACCAACCTCCGCTGCCCGCGCACAGGGCAAGCTTCCACTCGCCCTCCCGGATGGCGAACGAGCCGAACGCCGAGTGCAGCACCACCGCATCCCGCACCGGCTGACCGGGCGCGGGCGGACGCGCCAGCAGGGCCGGCGCGAAGCTGAAGCTGTCCTCCGCGGCACCCTCGGGCAAGGCCGCCCCGACCAATTCGGCGACGGTCGCGAACAGGTCGGTGAGGCACACCAACTGTCCGCTCACCGCCGGGCGCACCCGCTCGGGCCAGCGGGCGAGGAACGGTACCCGCACTCCGCCGTCGTAAAGGTCGGCCTTGTGGCCGCGGAGCCCACCGCTGACATCGTGACCCTTGGCCTTCAGATCGTGAATTCGCGCCTGCGGCGCGCAGCCGTTGTCACTGGTGACGAGGACGAGGGTGTTCTCCGCCACGCCGTTCCGCTCCAGCGCTGCGAGCACCTGGCCGATCGCGGCGTCCGTCTGCATGACGAAATCGGCGTAAAGATTGAGTCCGCTGCGTCCCTTCCACTCCGCGGTGGGAGCGAGGGGCGTGTGCGGGGACGGGAGCGGGAGGTAAAGGAAGAACGGGCCACCCCGGCGCGACTCCTCCGCGATGAACGCCTCCGCCTGCCGCGTCAGCTCCGGCAGCACGTCCGCCACCTCGAAGCCCGGCGCCGCCGGACCCAGGCGGCAATCGAACACGTACCCGGGATGCATCGGCCACGTCCGCTCCTCGGTCGGCAAGGCCACCACCCGGTCGTTCTCGAGGTAGGTGTACGGGACCATGTCGAGCGAGGCGCTGATCCCGAAGAAGCGATCAAAGCCCAAGGTCGTGGGTCCGCCACCGAAGGGTTTTGCATAGTCCACGTTCCAAACCTGATCCGGCGCCTCCACGCCGAGCTCAGTGATCGCCTTGCCCGGCAGCCGCTCCCAGTTGAGCCCGAGGTGCCACTTGCCGATCACCGCCGTGCGGTAACCCCGACCCTGCAGGAAAGACGCCACCGTCGCCCGGCCCGGCTCGATCAGCCGCGGCGACAGGCCGCCGACGACGCCAGACTGGAGCCGCGTCCGCCACGCGTAGCGGCCGGTCATCAAGCCGTAGCGCGTCGGGGTGCAGAGGCCGGAGGGCGAGTAGGCGTCGGTGAAGCGCACCCCCTCCCGGGCGAGCCGGTCCAGATGGGGCGTGCGGATCAGTCCCGCCGGGAAGTTCGCCTGCACGTCGCCGTAACCGAGATCGTCGCACAGAACGACCACGACATTCGGCCGCGAGGCCGGCCGGGCGTCACCGGCGGCGAACCCACCCTCCGCCGCACTGCACAGGGCGAGCAGGACGACCGCGAGGCGGCACCGGAAGGAGCGAGGAAGCGGGCGCATGGGAGAGGGTCCTCGTCACCGCGTCGCGCCCGCGGGGGCCCCAGGCCGCAGCCGGATGGGGAGCGCGACGGGGACGAGGAGGACGACGACGAGCCACGCGGAGCGGGCCGGGGTCATCACGGTGGAATCATTCATGGGGTACGTTCCCGGCCACGTCTCTTCCGCGGGGCCGGACCGGAGCCAGTTTGGTGCCGGGTTTGCCGCCGGGCGGCGAGCGAAAAGACCCGCTCATCGGTTCACCGGCGGCGGCATCGCCCGGTACGATGGATCGCACGCGCAAGCCGGAACGAATCCTCCGGTCTCCCGGCAAGGGGGTGAACATCTCCCTTGCCCCGGCGCAGCCGAGGAGATGGCCTGACCTCCACGCTCCCATGCCGCCGCCGGACTCACCGCTCCGCCCCGCCGTGTTCCTCGACCGCGACGGCACGCTCAACGTACCGGTGGTCACAGCCGGGCTTCCCGAGCCGCCTCGCTCCCTCGCCGCCTTCCAACTGTTCCCGGACGCCGCCGCCGGATGCCGGACCCTCGCCGAGGCTGGGTACGTCCTCGTGGTGGTCACGAACCAGCCCGACGTGGGTCGCGGCACGTTGGCCGCGGAGGTCGTGGAGGCCCAGCATCGTCAACTGCGGCAATGGATTCCGGAACTCGCCCGGATCGAAGTGTGCTACGACTCGGGTCGCGATCCCGCCACCGCATCGCCGAGGCGCAAGCCGGAGCCTGGGATGATCCTCGACGCCGCGGTCGCTCTAGGGCTCGACCTGTCCCGTTCGTGGTTGATCGGCGACCGCTGGCGCGACGTCGATTGCGGCCACCGAGCCGGGGTCCGCACGATCTTCATCGATCTCGGGCATGCCGAGTCGCTCCGCTCGCCGCCCCATTTCACCGTCCGCTCGTTCGGCGAAGCCGTGGCCGTGGTCCTGCGCGAGCCCAACCGACCGGCGACACCGCCATCCGGCGGCGCCTGAAGCTGCGCAGCAAGCCGGGACGGGCGTGTCCGCCGCCTCCGGGCGCGGAATTTGAAGCGGCAGGGCCTCGCGTTTTTCCCAGCCTCCCTCTCTGGCGTGTCCGCTGCCTGCGGGCGCGGAATCCAAAGCCGACCCCGCTCCCCGCCTCGGCCACCGCCGGGTTACGGGCCAGGAGCCGGGCTCGCTGACGCTCGGTCGGGGGAAGGCGGCGGACCACCTTCAAAGCCCGCCGGAGCGATGCCCGCACTCCCTTCGGTCAAGAGCCGAAGCAGATGCGCGAGCGCCTGCTCCCGCGACCAGCCCCGCGCCGCGGCCAGTTGGTCCGCCCGCCGTGCCACCTGACGCGCCAGCGTATCGGCCTGGTCCGGCGTCGCGCCGAGCCGTCCGCAAAGGTCCCGCAGCCGTTCATGCTCGTTGCTCACGCCGGGAGAATGCCGTGACGCACCGTATCCGCAAGCCCGCCGGCCGCGGGCCGCCGTTCCCGCGGCTTGGCCCTACAGCACGTCGGCGATGCGGATCGATTCCGTTCCCGCCGCGTCCACCGCGAGGCCTCGCTGGGAATCGAGGTGAAGCAGCGTGAGCAGGGCGAAGCCCACGAACCCTCCGCCCGGGGCGTCGGCCCGCGAGCGGAGTTCACCGACCCGCCGGCCCGCTTGGAAAAGGTCCTTCACCGCCGCTCCGGGAGCAGGCCCTTGTCCGCGGACGCGATGGAGGCGGCGGCGCACTTGGCCCATCGAACGCAGGCGCGCGACCGTCTCCTGCCCAAGGTAACAGCCTTTCGTGTACGAGATGGCGTCCCGCTCAAGTCCTCCCTCATTCGGCAACTCGCCGGACCCGAGGTCCTCGGGCACGCGGATCACCCCCGCTTCCAGTCGAAGGGCTTCCCACCGCGCGGCGTCGATTCCGGGCCATCGCGCGGTCCACTCCGCCCCCGCGCCCGCCGGCCCCACCCACAGGCTCCGCCACCCGTCCCGCCGCGGATCCCGCGCGATCAATCCACCCGACACCGAACGCACCTCGCCGATCGCGAGGGGTCCGCCGAGCCCGGACTCCGCCAACGCCTCGGCCGGGCCCACCAGCCAGAAGGCCTCGGTCCCGTCGCTGTCGTCCCGAACGGTGACATCATCCGCGATGATGAACCGCTCAAAACGCTCCCGCAGGAAACTGCCCGCCGTCCCTTCGCTCAGGAGCGCGTACTCCCGCGGCCCGAGCCGGAACACCAGACTGTCGGCCTCGACCCGGCCCTTTTGGGACAGCCACAGGGCGTACGCGCAGCGCCCGACCGGGAGCCCCGCCACGTCCTGCGAGCACTGCCCTTGGAGAAACCCGACCACATCCTCCCCGCCCACCCGCAGCCATCCCGCGGGCACAAAACGGCGCGCTCCAGCTGCCAGCGCCATCATGCGCCCGGGTTCATTGGACTTCGTTGCGGTTGGCGCGGCGTCGCTCACGGAGGTCGTTGGGGTTGGAACACCACCATCGTCCGACCCCGCGATTGAGCAATCGGCTTTTTCAGTGTTCCCCGCCCGCGGAGTCCGCGCCCGCCCGGCGTCCCGAGATCCCTTCACCCGAGGGCGGCCGACCCTCCCGGTCACCCGCATCCCGCCGAGGCCTGAGCCGCAGGCTTGCGCCGGACACCCGGTCTGAGGCAGACTATTCCGTTCATGCACCAGACCTCGGACATCAACGTCGTCGAGACCCGCGCCCTGCCCTCCCCAGCGGCGTTGCTGCGCGAGTTGCCCAAATCCGCCGCGCAGGCCGCCTTCATCACCGAGGCCCGCGAGCAGATCCGGCGACTCATCTTCACGGATGACAATCGCTTCCTGCTCATCATCGGACCCTGTTCAATCCACGATGCAGAGGCGGGTCGGGACTACGCCCGCCGGCTTGCCGCCCTCGCGAAGGAGGTGGAGGACCGGGTCATGGTGGTGATGCGCGTCTACTTTGAGAAGCCGCGCACCACGGTGGGGTGGAAGGGTTTGGTGATGGATCCCCACCTCGACGGCTCCTACGACATCGCGTCGGGCCTTCGCGTCGGACGCGCATTCCTGCGCGAGGTGTTGGACCTCGGGTTGCCGACCGCGACGGAATTCCTTGATCCCATCACCCCCCAGTACGTCGCGGATCTCGTTTGCTGGGGCGCAATCGGTGCCCGCACCACGGAGTCCCAGACCCACCGGCAGATGGCTTCGGGGCTCTCGATGCCACTCGGATTCAAGAACGGCACCGACGGCTCGATCCAGACGGCGATCAACGCCATCAAGGCCGCCTCCCAGCCCCAGACATTCCTCGGCATCAACCTCGACGGTGCAGCCTCCGCGGTGGTGACCCGCGGCAACCCGGGCTGCCACCTCGTGCTGCGCGGCGGCGCCTCCGGGCCGAACTACGCCGCGGATGCCATCGCGAAGACCGAGGCCATCCTTGCCAAGGCCAACCTGCCCCGGTCGATTCTCGTCGACTGCTCGCACGACAATTCGGCGAAGCAGCCTGAACGCCAGCCCGAGGTCCTTGAGGCTCTCCTCGCGCAGATCGCCGCCGGCAACGCGTCGATCCTGGGTGCCATGGTTGAGAGCAACCTTGAGTCCGGCTCGCAACCTTTCCCGCAACCCAAGGAAACGCTGCGCTACGGCGTCAGCATCACCGACGGGTGCATCGGTTGGTCCACCACTGAGAAACTCATCCGCGACCTCCACGCCGGCCTCGCGCCGCGCTTCCGCTGAACCGTCCCCGCCGCCCCGGCATGTCGCTGGACCGCCGGGGCCGTTCCACTTACCTTTGTCTTCCCCCCCTCCTCCGCTCCCATGAATGCTCCCCTCCGCGTCGCCGTCACCGGCGCAGCCGGCCAGATCGGCTACTCCCTCCTGTTCCGCATCGCCTCCGGCGCGATGTTCGGACCCCACCAGCCCGTCATCCTCCAGTTGCTCGAAGCGCCGATCGAAAAGGCACTCAAGGCGCTGGAGGGCGTCGCGATGGAACTCGATGACTGTGCGTTCCCGCTCTTGAAGGGCATCGTGCAGACGTCCGATCCCGCGGTCGGCTTCAAGGACGCCAACTGGTGCCTGCTCGTCGGCGCCAAGCCGCGCGGCCCGGGCATGGAACGCGCCGACCTGCTGAAGGACAACGGCCGCATCTTCATCGGTCAGGGCCAGGTGATCGACGCCGTGGCGGCCGCCGACGCCCGGATCTGCGTGGTCGGCAACCCGGCCAACACGAACTGCATGATCGCCGCCAGCCAGGCCAAGCGCCTGCCGGCGGAGCGATTCACCGCCATGGTCCGCCTCGACCAGAACCGCGCGCAGACCCAGCTCGCGAAGAGGGCCGGGGTCGATCTCACCGAGGTGAAGGACATTTTCATCTACGGAAACCACAGCCCCACCATGTTCCCCGCCTTCGCCCACGCCTCGATCGGCGGGCGGCCGGCGACCGAGGTGATCAACGACCTGCCTTGGCTGCAGGGTTCCTTCTGCGAAACGGTCGGCAAGCGCGGCGCCGCCATCATCGCCGCCCGCGGCGCCTCGTCCGCCGCCTCCGCCGCCAACGCGCTAGTCGACCACGTGCGCAGCCTCGTCACCCCCGGCGCCATCCACTCGGTCGCCGTCAAGGCCAACGGTGCCTACGGCTTCGACGCCGACGTCTGGGCCGGCCTGCCGGTCCGCACCACCACGCCGGGCAGCTACGAGGTGATCCACGGCTACGCCATGGACGACTTCGCCCACTCCAAGATCGCGGCGACGAACAAGGAGCTCGCCGAGGAGCGCGCCCTCGTCGCCGACATGCGCCAATAACGCGTTGGGCCGCCGCCGGCCACCCGGCCACCCGGCCAGCCCCGGCACGGCCGGCCCCGCCGGTGCGGCCGGGAGCACGAACCGGCCGCACGCCGTGGGGCAGCTCTCCGGATTGACCTCCCTCCGCGACTGGACGACGGTTTTCGCATGCTGCGGTACCCGCCGTCACGCCGTCTCCTGATCGTCCTCGGCAGCCTGCTCGCCGCAGCCGTGCTCGTCTCCGGGTGGGGCGCCCATTACCCGCGCGACTGGATCCTCGAGAACGCCCTCGTGGCGGCCTTCGTGACCTACCTCGCGCTGACGTGGAAGCGGCTGCCGCTGTCGGCGGGGAGCTGCGTGCTCATCTTTGTCTTCCTCTGCTTCCACGAGGTGGGGGCCACTGGACGTATGCCGAAGTTCCCTACAACGCGTGGTCCGAGAACTGGTTCGGCCGCTCGATCAACGCCGTGCTCGGCTTCGAGCGCAACCACTTCGACCGGTTGATCCACCTGCTCTACGGGCTGGTGTTCGTCTTCCCGATTCGCGAGCTCTACCTCCACGCGGGCGGCCGGCCCGGTGCCTGGAGCTACCTGCTCCCGGTCGACCTCGTGGCGAGCACATCGCTCGTGTACGAGTTGATCGAGTGGGCCGCCGCCGTCGTCTTTGGCGGCGAGCTGGGCATCGCCTACCTTGGCACCCAGGGCGACGTGTGGGACGCGCACAAGGACATCGCCATCGCCATCCTCGGAGCGATCGTCTCGATGGGACTGCTGGCCTGGCGCAACGCGCGCCGCGGCGATGATCCGGGCCTAGCCTTTCTCGCCTCCCTCGCACGCCGCCCGTGACCTCCTCCCGCCTCTCCCTCTACGTGGGCTCCTACACCGATGCCGGCACGAGCCGTGGCATCCACCATGCGACCTTCGACCGTGCCGCCGGCACGCTGTCGTCGTGCACCTTGGTCGCCGAGACGCCCAACCCCTCGTTCCTGGCATTCTCCCCGGACCTCGCCACGCTCTACGCCGTCAACGAATCGCCGTCCGCCGTCCGCGCGTTCGCCGTCCGTCCCGATGGCGAACTCCACCCGCAAGGACCGGTGCACGAGGACGTCGTCGGACCCTGCGACCTCGCCGTGGATCGCACCGGCGGTCTTCTGGCCGTGGCGGAGTACACCGGCGGCGCTGTCTCAGCCTACACGCTCGCCGGCGACGGGACGATCGCCGCCCGCGCGGTCCGACACCCGCACGCCGGCCGGAGCGTCCATCCGACGCGGCAGGAGGCACCCCACGCGCACGGCGTAACCTTCACCCCGGACGGGCGTTTCCTGTTCGTGCCGGATCTGGGCACCGATGAAGTGTGGGGGTACCTCGTGGACCGCGCCGGTTCGACCCTCCGCCCCCATCCGTCCGCGACGCTCCGCATCGCACCGGGCTCGGGGCCCCGGCATGCCCAGTTCTCGCCCGATGCGCGCCACCTGTACGTGCTCAACGAGCTGAGCAGCACGATCACCGTCGCCGATTTTTCACCCGTCAGCGGACAGGCGCGCACGATCGAGACCGTCCGCACGCTGCCCGCCACGTTCGCGGGCGTCAGCACGACCGCCGAGATCGCCATCGATCCAGCGGGCCTCCGGGTCTACGCCTCGAACCGCGGTCACGACTCCATCGCCGTCTTCTCCCGCGATCCCAGCACCGGGCGACTGACGCTGGGGCAGATCGTGCCCACCGGGGGCCGCACCCCGCGCCACTTCGCCCTCGCGCCCGGGGGCGAGTGGCTCCTCGTCGGCAATCAGGAGAGCGACACCGTCTCGATCTTTCGGGTCGACCCCGCGAACGGCCACCTCACCGCCCACGGCGCCCCGGTCGCGGCTCCCCGACCCGTGTGCCTGCGTTTCCGCTGCCACCCATGAGCGGATGCGCGCCGGCGACGACCGGCGGTTTCTGGGTTCCCGCCGGGAGGTTTGACGCCCGCGCGGCGGGCTGATTGCCTGTCCGTTTTCCCGGATGGCCGACTTTCTCGATACTCCTGCGTCCACCAAGCTGGAACGCGCCTTCCTCGTCGGGGTGCAGACCCGGGAGAGGGCCCCGGGAGAGGGTGCAGAGCTGCTCGACGAGCTCACGGAGCTGGTTGAGAACCTGCGCCTGACCGTGACGCGCCGCGTCTTGGTCAACCTCCGGCAGCCGACGCCGGCGCTCCTGCTCGGGTCCGGAAAGGCGGAGGAACTCGCTGAGCAGGCCAAGGCGGACGGAGCGGACGTGATCGTGTTCGACGAGGCGCTTTCCCCGGCGCAGCAGCGCAACTGGGAGAAACTGTCCGGCCTGGCGGTCATCGACCGACAGGAGGTCATCCTTGAAGTGTTCGCAGACCGCGCCCACACGCGTGAGGCGGTGCTGCAGGTGGCGCTGGCGCGCATGGAGTATTCGCTGCCCCGCCTGACCCGCGCCTGGACCCACCTTTCGCGCCAGCGCGGCAAGGGCGCGATGGGTGGCGAAGGCGAAACCCAGCTCGAGCAGGATCGACGCATCGTCCGCGACCGCATCACGCACCTCAAGGCCGAGTTGGCGGAGGTCCGCAAGCAGCGCTCGACCCAGCGCCGACTGCGCCAGCGCGTGCCCGTCCCGACCGCTGCGATCGTGGGCTACACGAACGCCGGCAAGTCCTCGTTGCTCAACGCCCTGACCGGCGCGAGCGTGCTCGCGGAGGACAAGCTTTTCGCGACGCTTGACCCCACCACGCGGCAGCTCCAGCTCCGCGGAAACCAGAAACTGCTCGTCACCGACACCGTCGGCTTCATCCGCCGCCTGCCGCACGGCTTGGTCGAGGCCTTCAAGGCCACCCTCGAGGAGGTCGTGGTCGCGGACTTCCTCATTCACGTCCTCGACGTCACCCACCCCAACATCGCCCAGCACCACGGGACCACCCTCGCCGTGCTCCGGGAACTGGGGGCCGACGAGAAGCGCACCCTCACCGTCTTCAACAAGGCGGACCTCGCCGACGACGAGGAGCGGCAGCGGGCGCACCGCCTCGATCCGCAGGGGCTCTTCCTCTCGGCCCGGACCGGGCAGGGGTTGGACCACCTCGTCGATCGCTGCCTTGAACTGATCGCTGACTCACTCGGCGCCACGACCCTGCTGATTCCCCACGGACGCTACGACATCGTGGCGCGCTTCCATGAAGTCGGCCACGTGCAGCACGAGGAGCAGCGCGACGACGGCGTCTTCATCCAGGGGCGTTTCCCACCCTCGCAGGCGGGCACCTTCGGACCCTTTGTTCTCGCTGCGGACGATCCCCGGGCCGCGCCGCGCGAGGACCCCGCCTAGCTGGCCTCGGGCGAAAGCCCGGAGAGAACCGCCACGAGCGCCTTCCGGCTCACGGGCTTTTCCACGTAGTCATCGAAGCCGCGCGCGAGGCAGTCGGTCCGCATCTGCTCGGCCGGATGCGCCGACACCGCGATCAAGCGGCAGGCGCGCGAGGCGTCTCCCTTCTGCCACTGCCGGATCTCCTGCAGCAGAGCGAACCCATTCATCTCCGGCATCTCCAGATCGATCAGGGCGGCGGTGAAGCGTTACGCCTTGAGCAGCGGCAGGGCCTCGCGCGCGCTGCCCACCGTGACGAGCCGTCGGCAGCGCATCCTTCACCTCCTGAACCGCGGCCCCCTCTGCGTGTGTCACTTTCAGGCGATCCTCGGGGAATCTCAGGTCAAGGTCTCCAAGCACCTCGCCTACCTGCGCCAGCGTAAGCTCGTCGTCGCGGTCCGGCGAAAGAAGTGGGTGTGACCTGACCCCGAAATTTTGAGCCGCCTTGGGTGTTAGTCTGGGCCACCAGAAAGGACCCAGACCATGAAAGGCAAACGACATACGACTGAGGACAAGATCCGCATTTTGCGGATCG
>Ga0194115_10000886_pt1 | contig 40901 bp, 45 predicted proteins | sample TA2MahsurfametaG_3_FD_148656 | JGI IMG/M metagenome (GOLD analysis project Ga0194115, IMG submission 148656) | Freshwater microbial communities from Lake Tanganyika, Tanzania - TA2015002 Mahale S4 surface | ecosystem: Environmental > Aquatic > Freshwater > Lake | place: Tanzania: Lake... | reverse complement strand
CCAGTCATATTATGAGTCCTATGGCTACGATCCTGAACAAGGTCGGTTCCTAGGCGGTCAGTGGCGTACTGGGTATCCGGGGTTTCCCGGCTATGCTGGCGGCGGTGAAGTAGCACACTTTGGTATAGGCGGGGCTTCGTTTGCTCGCAGGGAACCCGATTCCCGAGAAAGGCCGATTGGTCGTAACCCAGTTCGACCTGATCCTGTAAATACTGACGCGACACCATTTATACCTGCTAAAGACAAAGCAGCGTACGCAAATGAAATGAATCAAATTGCAAAAGCAAGTCAGCCGTCTGCCCCTGCTGGAATTGCAACTAATCTTGAAGACTACATGTCGCAGTTAAATAAATTTGTTGCGTCTCCGATTAGTGCGCCTTCGACTGCTCCTGCTCCTAAAACTGGTATCTTGCCTCCGGGCGCTGGTCCAAACACTACGGCGGGCACAGGACTTGGCGGGATGATGTGGGATCCACGTCAAGGGCGCTTTGTCGATCAAACTGCAAGCAACCGTCCTAATGTAAATTTTGGCGGCATCCCGTTTGGATCAATTGGTGACATGGGCATGTACGGAAGCATGTACGGCGATGTCAACGGTTATACGCCTCCCGTAGAAGATACTTCGGGCATGGTCTGGGACCCAAATCAAGGACAGTTTACTCCACCAACCGCGCCAGTTGAGCCTATTAATACAGTAGCAGGACCGGTTATTAACCCGTTTGCTGGCACGGGAATCAACTTCTCGGGTATTGGTGGGGCAGGCATTTATAATCCGCCAGAGCCTATTTATCAGCCGCCGCAGCAGGAAGTTCGTATTGCTAAACCTGAGTCATATTCGACACCAAGATTCGATATGCCGGTGGAAGACAGAACGCCGTTCTACGCGCCTGTTGAGTCCGTGAAGGAATTCGTCAGTACGCCGTATATGCCGCCGATTGAGTACACTCCCATAAATTACGAAGACTTGGTCATGCGCCCACAGGTGGAGCCGTACAGCGAACCGGTTTATTCACAGCCGGAAGCGCCGTACATGCCTTCTTATGAATATGAAAGACCTACGTATCGACGCGGTTTTGACTTTGACATGTCCGACAATCCCGCATTTTATGCTGGTGGCGGTTCTGTTGAGTACGCCGCTGCTGGTAAATTACTACGTGGTCCCGGCGATGGGATGTCTGATGACATCAAAGCAAACATTAGTGGTAAACAAGAAGCACGGCTTGCTGACGGAGAGTTTGTAATTCCTGCCGATGTAGTTTCGCATTTGGGTAACGGATCAAGCGAAGCCGGGTCTCGTAAACTTTACAAAATGATGGCTGATATTCGTAAGGCACGCACGGGCAAGAAGCAGCAAGCTCCCGCTGTTAATGTTGATAAGCATCTTCCTGCATGATTGTGCGTCAACTTACAACTAGTAAAGAGGACTTAGAGAAGGTAGTTGAACTTCTTGCAGGTCATTTCGTGCCAGAACATAAAATGGGGCCTCTTAGCGCCATCAATGTGAATCTTGAAAAAGGCGTGAAATGGGTTGTGTTTAACGTAAATCAAATGGCGTTTGGCGTAATTAACGACGAAGGGCGATTAATTGGATCGCTTGGATTGCACCTAACATCACCTTGGTATTCTGATTCCGAGTATTTGGCGGACGGCTGGTTTTATGTTCTGCCTGAATACCGCAAAACTGGCGTAGGTAAAATGTTGATTGACGAGGCTAAAAAGTTTGCCGATGAAGTCAAACTACCGTTAATCATAGGAGTCTTCACCAGCGAAGACGCGGAAAGTAAGGCTAAAGTTATGCAAAAGATGGGCATGACTATGGTTGGCGGCTTGTTCGCCGTAGGAGTTTAATATGTGTGGCGGTGGCGGCTCATCAAAACCTACTCAACAAACAGTTACTCAGGTAACGATACCACCTGAGTTAATGCCGTATGCCAAGAGAGCACTTGGCACAGCAGAGCAACTTACCTATCAACAGCCATACCAAACTTATGGTGGGCAACGACTTGCTGGACTGAACCCACTTCAGCAACAAGGTATGTTTGCTACGCAAGCGTTGGGCCCTAGTCAGCAGATTGAGCAAGCAAGCGGTTTAGCATCTTTAGCAGGTGCACAAGCAGGTCAACTAGGACAGTCTTTTCAGCCGCTTGAGTATCAGCCTTTAGGCGTTTCATATCTTGGTGTTGGGTCTGAACGATTCGGTACTCCGCAGATGCAGGAGTACATGTCACCATTTATGACAGGCGTTGTTGAACAACAGAAACAGGCGGCAGTCCAAGACTACGCTCGTCAGATTCCGGGATTGCAGGCGCAAGGTATCCGCGCCGGGGCACGAGGGGGTACTCGCGAAGCGTTGCTTCAGTCAGAAGCGCAGCGCAATCTTCAGCAACAACTCGGTGGTATTGAAGCCACCGGGCGTCAGCAGGCATTCCAACAGGCTGCTCAACAGTTTGGTGCAGATCGTGCAGCGGCGATGCAGGCTCAGCAGCTTAATCAGGCGGCACAGTTGCAAGCACAACAGCAAGCCCTCGGGCAGAACCAAGCCGCACAACAAATGATGGAGCAGTCTCGCCAGTTTGGTGCGGGATTTGGACTTCAAGGGTTGCAGCAACAGTTGGCTGCGGCAGGTACACTTGGGCAATTAGGCCAGCAGCAATTTGCTCAACGTCAGGCAGCGGCACAGGCGCAACAACAAGCCGGAACGCAATTACAGCAGCTTGAACAGGCTAGGTTGCAGATGGCTTATGAGGATTTCCTAAATCGTCAGCGCTACCCGTATCAGCAGCTTGGGTTTATGTCAGACTTAATTCGTGGTACGCCCACTGCTGGCGGCGTCGAAAAGATTTACGGTTCTACGGCTAGCCCTATTGGCGCACTCGCTGGATTGGGTGGTCTATATATGGCTGGTAGGACTGGAGGAGGTTAACCCATGGCTCGTGAAATGTACGGAGTCACTGCGCTTGACCCGCGAGTTGCAGCGACTGAAAAATTTATTAAAGAGAAACAGATTCCTCCTGATCAGGTTGAGAATTTTCTTTTGTCTATGGGAGCCGATCCTAAACTGGCTAGTCTTGTATTCAAGTACCGCCGTGTTCAAGAAGCTGCTAAACAGCAGCAACAAGGTCAGCCTCCCACCGCTAGCGTAGATCAAGAAGTATCTAACCAATACGCACAACTGAAGCAGCAAGAGCGTATGAATCAGGGCGTAGCGGGTATGCCTGCGCCTAATCTTGCTCGTGCTCCCATGCAGGGAGGTATCACGGGCCAACCTATGAAGCAGATGGCTGGCGGTGGAATTGTTGCGTTCAATAAGGGTGGTAGACCACCCCGTGTTTACGAAGTTGATCCTGAAGGTAATGTGGATATTGGAAGTGCGGGCGACCTTATTCCTTATGAAGAACCTGCTAAGCCATCTCGTTCTGCTGCGGTGCGTTCTGCTATGTCTAGGGGGATAGGTGCGTTAGCCAGATTCCCACTCAAACATCCATTCTTAACTGCTGGCCTCGCTGGCGCGGCGTATTTGCTTAGCCCCGAAGAAGAGGAAGCAGCCGCTACTCAAGGGGTCAAAGTTGAGACGGCTCAAGAAGGGCTTACTGATGAAGATATTAGGCTTCTTGCTGAAGCTGATGCTAGGCGTCCGTCTACCGATGCTGCTGGCGCTACTGGAACTAGGAAATTATCCGCGCCGCCTAAAAGTGCAGAGCTAGATATTTCGCCTCTTCAGGACCGACTCTCTGAAGCAAAAGCACGTCTTCCTAAAGATGAAAAAGAAGCAATTGACGCAGAGTTAGCTAGAGAGAAACCATATCTTGAATCTATTGCGGCTCGTCGCGCTAAGATTGAAGAACAAGAAAAAGCCGGTACTACTTCTTCCGAAAAGAAATTCTGGATGGCTTTTGCTCAGGCAGGATTTGCTGCTTCTGCCAAGGGTGCTCGTAACCTTTGGGAGACGTTGTCCATGGGCGGCGTTGAGGGCATGAAAGCCTACGAGTCAATGAAAGATAAAGAACAGCAACTACGCGAACGGTTGCAAGACAAACGGTTTCAACTTGATGATCTGGAAGCGCAGGTCAAACGAGGCGCTACCAAAACAGGCATTGACAGATTGGATAAACTTCGTGGAGAAGTTACCGCTGCTCAATCTGATCTTACTAAGACTCAAGTTGCTATTGGTCTGGCTGATCGCTCAGAAACCGGCGCAAACTACCGTGCGATGCTGGCTCAGGAAGGGGCTGACCGACGTGCTGCTATGGCTGCATCAACTAGAGCAAATAGGCAAAAACTGGAAGAACAGTACTATGCTGACATTGCTGCCGCTCAACGCACCACAGACCCACAATTAAAAGCCGCTTATTTGAGGCGTGCTGAAGATACTCGGCGTGCTAAAGAGCAGTTGGAGCAAACTGAGTCTGGTTACCAATCAACTCAAGCAAGGCTTGCTGCTGAAGCAGCGTATACTCCTCAAGGTGATGGGTTTGGTAATCCGGAAGTAGTAGAGTAATACTATGCCTCGTTATGTAGTGACGATGCCGGATGGCAAAAAATACGCCATCAACGGGCCAGAAGGCGCTACTAAACAGCAAGTCATCGCTGCTATACAACGTCGCCTAGGTGCCTCGGGGGAATCTGACACCACGCTTGGCGGTGAAATACGTGAAGCATTTAAGGGCGTAATACCGGGTGCGGCTGGTCTTCTTGAGACTGCAGCTACTGGCGCAGCGGCATTACTTACTGAAGAACAGGAGATGGCTGTACGTGCCAAAGCTGCTGAGTTGGCTGGCGCTACTCGTGAAGCGTTCAAGGCTGCTCCCGGTTACGAAGAATCAACGGGCCGCAAGTTTGGTGAAGCCCTAGGTTCAACCGCGCCGTTCTTTGCTCTTGGTCCTCTTGGCGCACTTGGCAGAGCTGGCGCTGTTGGTCTTGGTGTCGGCGCTGGTGCGGGTGAAGCACGGCAGCGTGCTGAGATGGAAGGTGGCGAAGAAGACAAAGGTCTTGTCACGGCAGCAGGTGCCATTATCGGTGTAAGCGAAGCCATCCCTGTATTTAATTTCGTTAAGCGTTTGCCTCGCGATACTCAACTAGCGATGGTGGACCGTATCAAGCGTGGATTCCAAGCGGCTGGTGAAGAAGGCGCACAGGAAGCGGCTGCTCAAATCGGGCAAAACTTAATTGCTAGAGGTATCTATAAGCCAAGCCAGTCTTTAATTGAGGGCGCTGGTGAAGAGGGTGCTTACGGAGCAGGCGTTGGTGCATTTATTCAAGTTCTTACGGACATGGCCTTGGGTCGCCGTGCCCGCCCTGTTCAGCCTCCTACCGCTGAAGAAAAGCTCGTAGAACCCGATAAACCAAGCGTTGCTCCGCCCGGAACGCAAGCCTCAGCTCAAGAAGAAGTAGCAAAACAGCTAGAAACCAAGACAACCGTAGAGCAAGCAATTAGCGATGAGGACGAAGCCCGCCTTGAACGTGAGGCTATTCAGGCTTATGAACGTGAGCGTGAGGACGCGGCTCGGTTAGAAGAAGCAGGTGTTGATACACGCACGGCTAAAGAAGTAGGTGTGCTTCCTCAAGATTTATACGATGAAGAAACTTTGCTCGAAGCAGTGGAGGCAGAAAGACTAGCCCCCGTTGATGAAGATATACCGTATACACCTGCAGTTACAGCGGGGGTGGAAGATGAGACAGGCGCAAGAGTTATTGCAGACACTGACGTTGGAGCAGGTGGAAGAGGCGTTGAACTGCCTGCACTTCGACCTACAACCGAAGAGCCTAGCACTACAGAACTTGAATCCGCAGGATTGGGTACTGTTAGCGACGTTACTGAACGGCCTGCTGACGGAGAAGACGTTGTACCAGATACACTAGATGAAGAAGCCGCGCTTGCGGAAGTTGAAGCCGCACAACAACCATCCCGTGCCGCAAGTATTCGTAATGCTGCGATAGAGTTTGTACGTGAGACAGGTAGAGCAGATGCTATTGCTCTCCAACAAGCGCTCGGAATAACTCTTTCTGAGGCTAGAGCCGTACGAGAAGCTTTGATAGGCAGCGGCGCTATTGTGCCTAGAGGTAAAAGCCGATATTCGGTTTTTCAAGAACTCAAGCAAGCACCCAAGACCGCGCTCCGTGCAGGGATGATTGAGGGGGAGTCGTTAACGGCAGCTAGACCGGATATGTTGCAGGCTGCGCCCCGCCCGGCGAAGAAAGAACTACCGGTTGACCCTGCTGCTGAGGCGGCGGCAGTGGCTCAAGTACAGCAACGCCGCGAAGATATTCGTAGAGAAGTTGACCAAATTAAGGAAGAACTAAGCAGCCTCCGTGATACTGAAGGTACTCAGCAATTTGGTTTAGATTTGACTAGTGGTGTGGCTCGTGCCCGTACGGTCAAGAAGCTTTCGCCTGCCGAAGTCAACACCGCCACTTCTTTAGGACTTAACCGTGAAGCCGTAGGTTACTCTGCTGACCCAGAAAACCCGGCAACTAGACGTGCGTTAATACAGGCATTACGTGCGAAACGTAGAGAAATAAGTGCGCGAGCGGCTGCGCTGCGCGAGACAGAGATTAGTAATCGTATTAACCGTAGGCAGACTACGCTTAAAGACTCGTTCTTCCGTGGTCTGTACAACAACTTACGTGACCCACAGATTTCTATTAAGAAACTTCTTAGCGTAGATACTAAGCTCAAAAAAGCAGAAGCACAGTTTAAGGGATTAGCCCCGCAAGTTACTCCTGAACAAACACGTATTGAAGAAGACGACGCTGCTCAATTTAAAGAAGCAGTTGAACGTGCTAAAGAACGCGAAGAGGCCGAGAAAGCTGCACGTAAAGAACGTAGAGCCAAGCGCGGTAAGCGCGATGTTGGGCTTCGTTTTGAGCGTGGTCGTGGCGCAGGCATGTCTGCGGCTAAGGTGATTGAAGTCGTTAAGAAAGTAACGGTTAATTGGAAGAACGCTCCGAAGATCAATGTAGTTCAGTCCATTGAGGACTTACCTGACAATATTCGTGAACAAGTATTTGACGATGCTAAAGGCTTTTACCTAGATGGGCAGATTTGGATTATTGCTGACAACGCAAATACTGATGCAAGCGTAAAAGCAAATATATTTCATGAAGCACTTGGGCACTTTGGCTTACGTAATATGTTTGGTCGCCGTATGCGACAGACCATGCTTGACATTTACCGCACCAATCCTGCGATGCGTAAAGCCGCAGATAAGTGGTTGAAAGATAACCCTAATACTTACGCAAACTTAGGCACAGAGATTGAGCGGTCTATGGCTATTGAAGAAGTGCTTGCCGAAGCATCTTCGCAGGGACCGATTAAGGACGCCGGTATCCGTGCTGCATTCAACAGAGTGGCGGCACTTATTCGTAGATTTTTACGTGGCATGGGTATTCCGCTTAACTACAGTAACAATGACGTACGACAGACGCTAATTGAGGCACACGGTGGTGTAACTACAAGCCGTCGTGAAAAAACGTACGGCGATGGCACTATCTCGTTTGAACGTAAAAGGTCGGAAGAAAGACTTAGTAGCGTCTTCGATGTCAACCTTACTGCACCAAGATACAACAATCAGATTGGTGACGGCGTACGTAGTACGCTTGGAAATGTGTTTGATAGCCTGCGTGATGGTGCTATCGCATTCTTTTCAATTCCGCAGATTGCCGAAGTCTGGGCATCAGATATGCCGGCTATACAAAAACTTGACGTTCTGCTTAGTAAGCGCGGCGCTACTGAAATGGCTAGGCGTGAAAAAGTTAGTACGAATGTGACCAAGTGGTTTGAGTTGTCAAACAAGTATCGAGATAACCCAGAAAAGCTTGATATGTTTTTTAAGGTTGCCAACATGACGACGGTCTATCAAGTAGACCCGTTAAGCAACGAAGAAGGGTCTTCTACGCTTGTTACCCGTAAGGTGCTCAACAAACCAAAAGATCAAATGACCGGGCAAGAGCGAGCCGGTTACGACATCATTAAAGAGTTTGACAGGTTAGACCCAGAACTTCGTAAGGCTTACAAAGATCTACGTAAAGAATATGAGTCTAAAGCTGAGCAGTTGTTCTCTCTGATGGAGCAACGGCTTGGTAAAGATGTCGTAGATAAACTGAAGGCTAGATACGACTCCAAGAGGCTTCGGGTATACCTCCCGTTGTGGCGTGGTGGTAACTATTGGATGACCTACACCGATAAAAACGGTGAGACTATTACTTCTGCCTACGCAAGTGATCTTGATAGAGATCGCGCTAGAGAAGTTGCTAAAGCTGAAGGAGGCAAAGACTTCCAAGATTTTATGCGGTTACGTGATGCTCGGCAGCGAGGAGCACCGCCTACTGGTTTCTTGGGCGATGTAGTTCGTGAGATGGAAGCCAAAGGTGCGCCGCAAGACATGATTGATGCGGTGTATGAGACGTTCTTAAACTATCTCCCTGCAGATTCAATCAGGCAGCAGTTGCAGTCGCGTGAACAGTCTTACGATCCAGCTACTAGGACTTTCCGGTACGGTAAGTTTGGTTTTGAACCAGACGTATTTCAAGCATATGCCAACGTAGCCACTCGTATGGCTAATCAGTTAACTAATCTTGAGTACGCTATACCGCTTGAAGAAACGATGAAAGAAATTAAGCAGCAGGCAGGAGGAGAAAGACCTACCGATCCTATGCGCGCTGCCGTATACAACAATCTGGAGAAGCAAGTTAACTTCATCCGATATCCAGAGCCGAACTGGCTTGTGGACGGTGCAAGTTACTTCAGTTACTTGTGGTTCATTGCGGGCAACATTTCGTCGGCGCTTATCAATACTACGCAGTTGCCGATGGTAGTCATGCCGCTTCTTGGCGGTAAGTACGGCGCTAGCAAAGCTTTTGCTGCTATGGACAAAGCAATGTCCACCTACTTCAATGGTAGTTGGGATACAAACAACGCTGGTAAAAAGTCATTCCCGTCCGACTTTACGTTTGGTGCGACAAAAAACATAGATCCTAAGTACAAGAAACTGTACGACTCTGCTGTTTCTCGTTCTGTTATTCGTCGTTCAACTGGCTATGAAATAACCGAGCTACAAAAGACTGGCGTTAAAAGCTACGTCGGTATGAAAGCCAGAGTGACGCACGGACTTGGCTGGTTGTTCCAAAACTCAGAGCGTTTTAACCGCGAAGTTACATTACTCGCTGCATTCGATCTTGCATATGAGAAGTCAAACAACGTAGATGCTGCGATTGAAGAAGCCATACGCGTGGTAAATGATGCACACGGTTCTGCTCTAGCAGAGACTGGCCCTCGCCTTTTCCAACAAGGTTTTGGTAAGGTGATGTTCACCTTCAAGCGTTTCGCGCAGGCCCAGATATACTTACTTGCCAAATTGTTCAAGCAAGCATTTAAGGACGCTGATCCTACTACCCGTGAGGTAGCTCGCAGTCAGTTACTAGGTATATTCGGATCATCTTTCCTGATCGCTGGCCTGCAGGGTATGCCCATGTATGGTGCAATAGAGTTCTTAGCCAACTTAATCATGGGCGATGACGACGAACCATATGACTTTACTGCCTACGTAGATAAGAAGTTTGGAGAGACTGGGCGTAAAGGATTGCTAAACCAAATGATTAGAGTTGACGTTGCATCCCGTACCGGCTTCAACGGTTTGATCTGGCGGGATGATCCTAAACGCATGGCTGAAGTTGGGCCGTTCTTGTACACATTAGAGCAGGCAATGGGACCCGCATACGGTGCATTTTTGAGCGCACAGCGTGGATATGACTTATTTAAAGAAGGCGAGTATCAGCGCAGTATCGAAGCAATTACTCCGTCATTCATACGTAATGGGTTTAAGTCGCTCCGTATGGCGCAAGAAGGAGTGCGTAACAAGGACGGTACGCCAATCGTCGAAGACATCAGTGGGTATAACCTGATGATGCAGGCTGTGGGCTTTACCCCAAGAGAAGTATCTGCCAAACGCGAGGATGTATCTTCTAAGATAAAAATTAGGGACAAGCTCGAAGCCCGCCGAAATGCTTTGATTGATCAGTATGCAGCCGCTTATATGGAAGGTGATCGGCAAGGTACGTTGGAAGCGTGGGAATCTATACAGAAGTTCAACCGTAGTAACCCGATGAAACCGTATCGCATTATGAACAGTACAATTGCTACTTCCATCCAAGACAGACTTGAGAAACAGCGTAAGTCTATAGATGGATTGTATTTAACACCGAGAGAGCGGTTCCGAATCGACCAGATACAAAGCGGCGACTAAGCCACTCTCCAGACCCTCACACCAAGGTGCCCTTCCTTGGACATGGTATAAGCTTTAACTCTTATACCACACGCCTTGGCGCGAGAATCTACTGTATAGATCAGACCAGCAGGTCTGACTGTTGGGATAAAGAACGAGTCACCAACTTCCATGCTCTGAAATGGTAAAACCCATTCAGGTTCCGTCAGGCTCTGCTGACTTAACTTTTGACTCGGCAATGACTTTCTCCACTATCTCTTTAGGTGTGTTTGACTTAAATACATAGCAGCGGATGCCGTTTAGCGTGCCGCCCTTCCATCCAGTAGTCAACCGCTTCTTCTCTTCTACGCCTACAAGAACGCCCTTCTTTCTCAATACCTCGTCCATCTCAGCGGTGCTTACTTTGCACTGTAGAGTTAAGAAATCGTTAAAGTGCTTGGTAGAGATGTAAAAGATTCCCGTATCTAACTCCATCCGTCCTTTGAGAGGACCATAGATCTCTGTAGTGCTAACGCCGTTGTTAAAGATGAGGACACCACGATGGTTGTCCAAAAAGAATTCAGTAATAAGTCCTTCGTAATCCACTGCTTGCTCCTTACTTGTCTTGTCTCGAACCATGATAGATTGAAGCATTACCGCATCAAACACTCTCTCTATGTCGTATTCAACAATGTTGAAGTCACGAGCAAATTCTAACCCTGCAAACGTAGAAGCAGCAGCGTTCTCAAAGAACCGATAAGAAACGTTCCTACCAAATCGAGAGTGTGCAATGCGCTCGCGCCAACGATTAATTCCCAACTCAATGTCAGCATCTGACGTAAGAATTAAATTCTTGATGTACTCACGCCCCGCCCAACCATAGTTAGTGTTAAACGGGTCAAATGTCTGTCCACCCCAGTCTGGGTTCTTGTCCAAATAAGCGGGACGAGGAATACGGTATTCCATGTAACGCGCCATTTCGCCAGTAGGATTACGCTTAGACGCAAACAATTTATCTATCATAGACTCGTTAGAAGTCCACAATGATATCTGTGCCGCAGACAACTCCTGCTCACGCTCAGCATTCACGCTGGCTTGCATACGAATCTTGCCCTTACCTTGGGCAATAGAGTGAATAAGGTTAGATAACTCTTTTGGATCTTTATCCTTGACTTCGTCAATACCTAGCAAGATGTTCTTAAAGTTGAGAGCACGCATGACAAATCCGTTGTCAGTTGCTTTGAACACACTTGCGTCTGTAGGAGAGGCAAACACGCTAACTGCACCAATCAAAGCACCAGATTTAGCGCCGCCAGTATTACCCGTGTAGCAGAAAGTCATGCCCTTAGTTGTGCAAAATCTCATCAGTGGAGACCCAAACGCCATACCCATAGCAAAAGCGTGCATCTCGAAATCAGGGCGGTTAAGTTCGTGAGCGCATTCTTTCCACTTATCATATGACCCACGGGGTTCCATCATCTTGGCTACGCCTTTGACGAGAGACGATGTAGCCGACTTACGTTCGGCTCCGTTCTTATCTATTTCTATAGCACCAAGAATGAATGCACTGTTGTCAGCAGCCCACCCCATTTGACCACGAATAACGTCGGCGGCAGACTGCGACTGTAAGTAGTGCGCCCACTTGTTCATGTAATCCATAAGCATTGACCATTGTTTCTGAAAAGGTGGTGTCACACCCTCTTTACCAAATATCTTCTTGAACATATCTGGGGCATTGAACGCCTCCATCGATACGTCAAACTCTCGCGTCTCATGTGGCATGACCACACGAATAACGTAGACCTCACCTGCGCCGGGGCTGTACTTACGCTTGATAGGGAAGAAATCATTTCCAGAAATCAAAGTAGGTTCTGGTTGAATCTTAGCGCCATCTTCGTCAATCTCTGGCGGTGGCAAGTAATATATGCCACCGTTCTTACCCCGTACAAACGGCTTTAAGTATGTGGGGAAGGCCGGAACTTCTTGGGGATTCTTCTCGACCCGAATTGTATCCTCTTCACTAACTTCTCCGGTTGTCGGTGCTTCAACCAACCGCCGTCCGATGCCGAGTGGGTTTCGGATTCTCCCTCTAAACTGACAGCCTTTGCATCGTTCGGGCCAAGATGAGGCAAAGAAGTCGCAACTACGTGGCGCACCCAAGGTCTGATTGGCTTTCCATATAGTCTTGTCACGGTCGTACCCATCGTAATCTTCGGATAATTGATGTATTGCAGTTTCCCAATCGTTGCAATGCCTAGCGATACCTAATGCTGAATACCATTCATCGTAGGAAGCAGTCCTTGAATTAGCCAGCACATGCTTAATCTGAGCGCAGCCGTTCCCTTCAAGACTCTTGATTGCGATGTCTTGGAACGTAGTCTCGTAGTTATCTACACGGGCAATCTTCTTAGTGTCGTCGTCCATCCCCTTCGGAAGTAGGTCAAAGATGGAATCGGCAGCACTAGGCGTTTCACCCAAGTACTTCTTGAACTCCTCGAATGACCACTCTTGGAACTCCATGTCCAAGAATTTAGTAGGCGATGGAGGATCTTTCTTATAATTAAGACTCTCAGGACACCGAAGAATACGTGCGGCATCCGCCGTAACAGCAGGGTCAATCTTCAGGTAGTCAAGACATAACTTCTTAAATTTAGAAGCATAAGTCTTCCAGTCCGATGTGGGTACGTCCTGATCTAATATCCAATACGCATGGATTCCACCTCCTGAATCTATACGGACAGGGGGAGGCAGTTCAGTTACTTTTAAGAAGTCGTCTATTGCAGCAAGGGCTTCTTCCTTACTTGCGTACTTCTTGTCGTTATCGGGATCAACGTCAAGATCAATAAAGAACGTCTTGCACGACAAGGCGCAATCAGATTTACGACTACGCTGACTAAAAGTATTGAGTGTTACAAATACATTGAGTTGACTCTCTTGCAATTCATCGATGTAACTATCCAACTCGCTGAGCGACTCTGCAAACCGATGGTAGGTTCGACCATCTCGGTCGATCCCGGCTGCACAGTACAAACCCTGCGACGGTAATGCTTTCTCGTAAAATTCTTTTCGCATACGCGCCCACAGATAAAAAAGGCGGGGCGAAGGCCACCCCGCCGAAAAGGAACCGCTGCCTTTACAGCACCACGGACTCCCCTACCATTTTTGAAAGGTAAACCCTAGCGTCCAACGAAGTCTTGGCTGGCAACACACCCGCTTCCATGTCTTTGCGTACCAGTGAGGCGAACGCTTCAATAGTCTTACGTTTTTGTTCGCGGATGTATTGACCACGAAACCATGCGTAGACTGTTGTCTTGGATACGTTCAGCACCTTGGCTACGTGCATAGCAGGAAGGTTAGCATCCACGCACAATCTGCCTAGTTGAACACCTAAGCGTGTTGGGTCTGCATCACGCAGCTCCAACAAAAATTTCTCGCCGTAAGACCGCATAGACTTACCTTACTTCTTAGCCCACTTCTTAACAACGTCAGAGACATCGCCAGAAGGGGTAGCCTCAGCAGCCTTCTTCTGCTCCCGAAGTTTAGGCTCTTCGAGTGCAGCAGGGCCAGTAACTACAGGGCCGTTAGCCTGTTCTTCTGCCTGATAGACGTTAAGTTTGACAGCATTCTCAGCCGCAACTGATTCGCGTTGGCGTTTGATCGTATCACTGTCCTCCTCGGGTACAACACCAATTGGAGAGAACAGCAACTTAGGTACAGGCGACTTGGTGTCAAACTGCATCTTAGTAATTACGCGACCTGCGCTAATGTCATTATCAGCCAACTTCTGAATGTATGGTCGGAAGGGCCACTTACCACCTTCTTCCTTACCAAAGCACGAAGTAGGAGGTAGAACCAACTGCATCACATCGCCGCCCGGATCGTTCGGTAATACAACTGCGGTACGCCACGACAGACGACACGCTGCGCCTGTACCGCCCTGACCTGATCCTTTAATACTGAACTGGCACTTATCGCAAGACTCGGCTTGCGGGTTCTTTACTTCCTTGTCAGGAACCTTGGAGTCACTTGACCAACATGCCGGGGCAATCTTCTCGCCCTCTTTGTAAGTACCTGAGTAGTAGGTACGGCTAGGGGTATGAGACATCTTCACGAAGATCACATTCATGTGCCGATCTTCAATCGCACCAATCTCCTTACCACCCGCCATCTTGCGGAATACACCGCCCTTGATAGAGATGCGTTTGGCAATATTACTGTTACCGCTACCTGCTACTGCACGGGTATCTTCATCAACACCGCGAGGAATCGTAGCAAGTTCACCTTTAATACTTGCAATTATATCGTTACTCATTTGAACTACTCCTTACTGGATTTACGTACTGTTACACCAAATTCCCTCATCACACTTACCCCCGGAGGGAGACCGTCGCCCTCTATATCTTTCATATGCTCCTTGAAATTGCCTTGATGAATACGCCGCTCAAGTAATTGCACGGCTTCATTGTCCAAAACATACTTGTAAAAATTATCCCAGTCCTGACAGAAGAATCTATCGTTGACCTTACGCATTACTGTGCCACGCGATGTCTTGATACTGTCAGCATTCACAGCGTTGCATACATCAAGTAGCGCGTTCTCAAGTTTGCGTAAGTCATCTTTAAGCGCAGCATCAGCCAACTCGTATTCACGTAGTAATTTGTCTCGCTGCGTACGAATAGCAATATACGCTTCAACTAAATTTTCTGTATCCATCAAGCCTCCAACTCTTGCATATACAAATCGACAATCTTTTGATGATTATCGACCTTACCCTGCAACATAGAATACATCCGACGCTCAACTTCGGAGCCTTGCAGATGCACTACAGTCATTGCATTCTTTTGTCCTACACGTTCAATACGACCGATGCACTGTAAGTAAGTCTCGACCGACATGACCGGAGACCAAAACACAATCGTATCTGCGGCAGTCAATGTGACTCCATGTGACGCCGACTGCGGTTGAATCACTAACACTCGCGGGTCTTCTAACTTTTGAAATCGATCAATTATTGAAGCGCGACCTGTCGCACTAACCGAACCTTGTATCACTTCGTTACTCACATTTTCTTTGGTGAGAAACTTTGAGACTACGTCGATAGTATGAAGGTACGGTACGAATATTACCACTTTGTTTATAGTTTCGTCCAGCACTTCCTTGAGTGCGTTCAATCTTGGTGAAATGTCGAACTCAATCACTAGATGCTTGTCCGAATAAACTGCGCCGCCAGATATCTGTAACAGTTTTTGTAGTGATGCTGCGGCGTTGACGGCGCTAACCTGCTGCCCTGCTGTTTCAATTAGCATCTGTTGCTTCAGCGTTTTGTAATACTTGGACACTTGTGTGGTCAGTGGTACATCGCGTGTCTGATAAGTAAGTTCTGGTAGATCAAGACAGTTCTTCTTGGTGTACCTGATGGCAGGTTGTAGCGCACTAAATACTTCCAACTTGTAAGTGTCTTTTGGAAGCCACTTAAAGCGGCTAATTTGATACATAACCTTATCGCGCCAAGCAGTTGTGAACTTTGGAACTCGTTGAGGGGACACCAATTTAGCCAAGCCAAAAGCATCGATAGGTGATTGCGAAGCTGGCGTACCAGTCATCATCCATAACCACGTTTGTGGACTAAGCAACTTAGCTAACGTCTTCCAGCGTCTAGTGTTTACTGCTTTGTATGCGTTTGCTTCATCAACGATGATCAAGTCAAACTTAGCCGCTAGCAGTTCGTTGAACACAACGTGAGTGCCGTCGTAATTGATAATCGTAAAATCGTAGTTCTCGTCTATAACTTTCTTACGCTTCTCTGCTGAACCATGTGCGATACCGCACGTTCTGTGCATCGCAGTCTTAAAAATGTCGGCTTGCCACGCCGAGTGCATGATAGATAAAGGGCATATGACCAAGACTCGCTTAATCAAGCCTTTATTTATAAGATAGTCAACAGCCCAAATAGCGGCTGAAGTTTTGCCAGTCCCCGCTTCGTTGAAACAGAATGCGCGTGGGCGTAACGACAAAAAGGATGCCGTGTCCTTCTGGTGTTCAAACGGCTTGAGGATTCCGGGCCATGCGTAATCTCGCATAATTGGCGACGGTATCTTAGGTAACGAGGCGTTAGGCTGTGCTGTATCGATGATGTTCGCTGCAGCCATTGCCTCCTCATGCTCCCAATACAAAAGTATCTCTTTGTCACTCGACTGTGCGTTTACGTATTCACACTTATCAATACTGTGATACAGAGTGTCAGCTAATTTTGCAGGAATACTGAACTGCAACGCCGTGTTTTCTACGATATTCATAAAGAGTCCTAGCGAATTAAAAGCCCGTCACGTGGGCCAGACGGTTGACGCACAAGGTGGAGGCTGTGCGAGAAACACGCTTGTGTCTTGTCGTCAACTGACGCGGTTGGCGGGATGTCATGGATAACCGTACTGGAGGGCCCCGCAGAGAATGGTGTTACTCTCTTTCTCTCACACTCGCGCCTTGTGGAGATCACTTCATCGCACCGTTCGACTTGCGACGGAACGAACGATTCTTTGACGGGGACTCTAATTTAGTACCGTCCTTGTTGCTACCACCTTTAGATAGCGCCTTGACATGGGCTATGTCTTTACCCTTACGGGCTATGCCCTTCTTATCGTAAGAACGTCGCGCACGCTGCCGCTCCATGCGGTCATCATGCTCACCACGCTTCTTCTGCATCTGATATTCATGCTTATACGGACGGGATTTGTTTGTGTAAGGCATTTCACTTCTCTCTGTAAAACTTGCAACTACTTACCGGACACCACCCACACAAACCGTTAGGTGTAGGGGGCCATATACTGTTCTCATAAGCCAACTTCAGTCTTTCAAGACTAGGCGTGAACTCTGACCAAAGTTTACCAATGTCGTTACGTACATACGCTTCCTGCACGAATGAGTTACGCGTGATAAATAGCAAACCCGCCTTGATCTTATCAACTGTCGGGAAGTGTGCGTAAGTCATCAGCGCCATCAACTTTAACTGTTTGGGGTCGGGATACTTATTGTTACCTGTCTTGTAGTCCACAATGTAGGCGAACTCCCCATCCACTATCAACAAGTCTACGATGCCCCGAACCCACCGCTTATCATCGTCAAAATCGCAGGGGTTCCTATCCCAATCTAATGCCATCTTGTATTCAGGATAACGTGTACCTTCAATAGTCAATAGCGCGTCAAGAGCTGTCTTAAACTGCTCATAGTTCTTGGCTAATGGTGTTCCATCCCTTACGTAATCTTCCGCTGCCTTATGTACTGCGTTACCGTAAAACATCTGCTCAGTAGGCTTCTTGATATAGTCCTTGGCTACCTTCAAGTGGTAATACTGCTTCGGACAGTTCAAGTAATCTTTCAGACTTGAGTACGACCAATTAATCACAATCCCAAATCCTGTAGTTTTTTACGAATCTGAATAACCTCTTTCCAGATGCCCCCATAATTCTGTGACAGAGTCTTTGTATATATCTGTAACGTACGAACTTCTTGGCGCAACGCTTCAAGTTCTGTAGGAGGCTCTGGAAGTTTCCAGTCCTCAACAGTCTCCGTATGATCTTCCATGCTTCGCCTCACATGCTATTGGTAGTCCGACAGCCCATGCTGGAGGAGTAGACATTACTTGTACAATAAAGGCAAGAGCATCTTCTAACTCATGCTCGGGTACGACTAATACAACGGCGTCGTGAACAGTCAAGACTGGTCTGTATTTCTTTTTAAGCATCAACATTTGCTCACCGACAATGATTCGAGCAAGTGCTTGCACCACGTTCTCTACTACAGCACCGCCCCACAATGACACAGTTACTTTACGTGAGTTATAGACAGTCTTGTTAGTGTCAGGGTCTACACAAAGACCCGGATATCGTATATACAAACCATTGGGTAATTTAATACCCGTTTGGTCTATTACTACCGCTTTGGTCGCACCTAAATAATAAGGGCTTTGTGGTTTACCGTTCTCATCATCGGGCCATACCATTAAATGCTTTAATGCTCTATCGCACTTGTGCCATAGGATCGGGATCTTGTCGTTAGTTTCTCTGTAAAGATCGACAATCTTCTGACAAGACTCTTCCGTTAAATCAGCCCCCGGAGGCTGCGTTTTCAATGTGTGCCGTAACTTAGCAGCACCAGTCCCGTACCCAAGCCCGAGGATGCAAGTCTTACCGACGAACCGCTCTACAGGGTTAGCCTTACTGACTGATCGATCGTAAATTTTAGTGGCAAAGATTGAGTAGACATCTTCACCGCTAGCAAACTGCTTCACTAGTTCAGTCTGTCCTGATAGCCAAGCAAGTACACGTGCTTCAATCTGCGACGAGTCACAGTTAATAATGTAATGACCTTCTGGCGCTAAGACCGACTTCTTTAGCGTAGCCTTTTGCTTGTCACGGCTAGGTAAGTTTTGGAAATTAACCGCATCAGCTCCGGCCCAACGACCCGTGTGAGCACCATAATACTTAAGAGGAATAGGTAGCCGCCCACGATTGCGACTCCCAATATCAATAAAGCGTTCAATACGAGACTCCTCTATAGTTGACTTTGTACCCAACCGAACGGCGCACAGCCGTTGTATAAATGGGTTCTCATGCTCTTTTAAAGATATGAACCCCTCGTCATTCTTGGCAAGAGCAAAGGTTTCCTTGCCTGTTGTCGCGCTAACTTTGGTAGGCGGCTCGACACCATGATCTTTCAGCACCGCTGCAAATTGCGGATTGCTTGCCAACTTCTTGCGTACATCTTCCTCGTCTGCATAACCTAACTTCTCTTTGAGTCCTGACAGTAACTGAATCTTTTCGGCCTTAATTCCTTCGAGCCTGACCCTCAACATCTCACGGTTAACACGCAAAGTTGGTTCCGTATACATCCGAATAGTCAAGTCAATCAGGTCTAATTCGACTTGTGGGAAATAATCTGACACAAGCACGTTAAACAACTTGAATGTCAGATCGACATCGTTTATACAATACTTACCGTATTTGGCGAGATCGTTAGTGGTAAACTCGTCTCTGCGTTTACCTAAAGCATCGATAACCTCTGTACCTTTCTTACCCAACGCATATCTTTCCACTAGCGCAGAAAGTGATCCACCCGCATCAACTCCGTGTATGGCACGTGCCATACACAAAGTATCGAAATAGTATGCGGGAACTATTCCAAAAATAAATGACAAGATAGCCCCGTCAAACTGCGTGTTGTGGCAAAGCAGCGCGGAATCCTTCCAATCTATTTTGTTTAGATAGTCCTTAATTTCAGCGTGCGTGCCACTGAACCACTCAGTCTGACTGTCATCCACCTTTACTGCAACGCCTATGACCTCAAACTTCTCATCACGGATATATTCTTCCGTCGTCAGTTTGGAGAGACTAAAATCCTTTGAGTAATATGTCTCAAAGTCGAGCGTAACGAAACTCACGGATCAACGCTCCATGTCTCGGTCTGGCGCTGCAACTTGGGCCAATCAATTACCGTAATAAAAGACTTGTCCTGCACAAGAATGTGGTTGGTCGGCTGCGCCGTGAACCTGCCGTTGTCTAACTTGACGAAGAAAAACTCTTTGGACTGTTCTGGCTCTAGGCTGAATCCATCAAGCATAGGGATTGCCGTGAACATGTAACGACCACGTAGTTCTTCCTTGCTTCGTAATTTTACTAACATAGGCACGGCTTCAAGAAACGGATACTCCACCACGCTAAAGTGGTGTCCGTAACAGTCCCAAGTTTGTGAGTCGCAGGGTTCCCAATCAAAATCAACTTGTTCGTGTGCTAACTTATGTAGCGGCACATTGCGATACACCGCACCACATTCCAACATGGCATGGCATCCCCAAGTCCTGCCGGGATGACTGACCAGACCAAACCACGCGACACGTTCCCACTTGTCGTTACCAAATGTTTTAGGTTCAACGTAACAATATATATGACGGGGCAACGGCCCCGCGCCTGAATAGATCATTTCTTTTTGCCACCCTTTTTTAATCGCGCCACTTCTTTACGTAGCCGCTGAATCTCATTGTGACATGCCCAAAGAACCCCACCTAGAGTTAAAAACTTCATCTCCGTAGTGGTAGAACTGTCGTTTATCTCATGAGGCAAAGCCTGAATCAAGTCTAAGATATCGTCTTCGATTTCCACTTTCGTTTTTTCCTACGCTGTTTATGTTCTTGCCAGTGCAGTATCCGGTGGCAGTTGGAGCATAGTGGTATGCACTTCTCTTCGGCTTCGCTAATCGCGGCCTTCAAATTGTTTTTCTGAGTGGCAAGTTTGTTGACCGACTTCTTGCCTTCTTTGATGACATGGTGAAAGTCTATTACTGCAGGGTGTTGGAACCCACAATGACTGCATTTCTGTACAGCCTTGTATTCGTTCCACAGTTTTCGAACGCTGTCTTTGCGTTTCAGATTCTTGGCGACTTGCTCTTTGCGATTGCGTAAATACCACTGTTTTGCGTAATTCTTGTGCTTTTGCTTGCGTAGAGCAGGGTTTTTGTACGGCACTTACAACTTCTTCCTCCAGTACAACGCTCGGGCAAACGAGTATTGCACCTCGGGAACATAGAGTCTGAAGCCACACGAAATCAGATTGTTGGCGCTTGGAATGTTGTCCGTCGTGTCCGATACGACCCATTTGTAGTCGTGTCGCCTTGCCCAAAACACGCGCAGACGAATCATCTGACGTTGTATCCCGCGACCCCGATACGCAGGAAGAACCCCACACCTGCCTAGGTACGCCCCGTCTGCCAATTGCTTGGACGGACTGATGCACCCAAAGCCCACAGGTGTGTTGCGATGATACGCCATCCACCATACGCCGTCTTGCGGGAAGTAGACCTTGTCGTGCGGTAGGCAAGCCTTCTGCAACGCGGTCAAGCGGCGCTTGATACCACGCTCCTCTAGATTGACTTGCTGATATACGACCCCCATGGCGACCAATTATAGGAAGCCGGAGCGTCGATGCTACTGTTTCAATCATGACTCAATGAACCCGCATTAACCGTGTGTTGCGTCCGGTACTGTCACAAAAACTCTTAATCCACGCCTTGATACTTTGGCGCTTCACAGTATTACCGCAGTGTTTGCAGTAATACTTATTCACTTCTTCCTCAGCGATTCCAACTCAGCCTTTAGTGTGCTGATCTCTTGGGCAATGATGTCGGCTTCCTTGAACATCCCACGCAGCCGCATTTGCGACAACGCCCAACCTACTTTCTCTTCCTGCTGAAACTTCCACGGCATCCGTTCCATCTCGCTCTTCCACGATCCGGGTGGAGATTCGTTGTCTACTGCCATGCGATAGTCGTCCCTATAACAATGCCTAAAGCAACACCGAACAACAGTCCAACCGCCGCACCAAACTTACACTCTTCATGCAGAACTCTGTTCTCTGCAATTAACTTCTCAACCTTAGATTCAAGTGCAGCGATATTCTCGTTCAGCCGATCAATGATGTATTCAGATTCTCTCTGTCTCACCAGTAATCCCTCCCACCTCGTTTAGCCGCCCACTCAGGAGGGGGGACATGCCCCCACTCCTTCATGGCTTCAAACTTTCTTCTGCGCCACCATTTAGCAATGGCGCGGAACATTACGCATTCCTCCGCGCTTCAATCTCACGGTTGAGATACCACGCAGCCTTCTCCAAATCCTCAACCGGATTGGCATCTAACTTGCGTCCCGCACGGCTCACGTATTTAACTACGTTACCAAGTCGGTAGTTCAAGTCTTTGGCTTCAATAAAATCGATAGTCTCGAAACCACCTTCCGTATAGTGCGGAGGATGATTGACAGGATCAATCGGCGTACTCCCAAAGCGGAGATTCCCATTTGAGTCTAAACGTAGCGGTTCGGTCTTGACTGCTTCAACCACATCCAACGCCTTCTTCATCTTGAATATATCTTTGACTAGGCGTGACCGTGGGCTTTTGTAGACGGCTTTCTTAGCCTTCTTTTTAACGAAACCGCCTTTCTTTGCTACGATGTATACCAACTGCGGAGATACACTCAAATCTTTGACGATCTGATTTCTATCAACGCCCTTGTCAAGCAACTTACGGATCTTGTCCGACTTGCTTAATTTTTTAGTTACCATTTTCTAACTCCTTGCGTAGGTTTTCTACGTTTGTTTCATCAATTATAAATGCGATGCCACCGGCTTTACGTATGTCATCGATGTGCTTCAACTGAAGCGCGGTAGGTTTACCACCGTTTGCTTTACACTCTATACCATAAAATTTTCCTCGAAAACAAACTAAAAAATCGGGAACGCCAGAGTTCCCGAAACCAGTTCCCATCGGCATGGCGTAATACGCGCCGACTTCGCTAAGAACTTTCTTAACCTTTGCTTTGACCTTTGCTTCTGGAGTCACGTGGGCCTCGACCTTCCATCATTGGCACATACCAATGACTGTAATCATAGACCCAATCTCGTCCAGTAATCACCTTATAGATGGAGAAAATACGGTTACGCTCTTGCAGGTTAGGTTTGCCGTGTATCAGCACGTGGACAATCCTGTTAAAAACCTCCGCTTCATCTCCTGACATGGTCAGGACTCCCCACCTTTTAGTTTCAAGAAATAGTTGTATGGAACAACTAGCGCGTAATACTCCTCTAACCTCCATCCTATATGCGCGGAGACTTGTGGGTAGTAGGACTTAGCGGCCCAAAGCAGTTTGTCGTATTCATCTACTTCGCCGTCCCAATACTTCTCATGCAATTTGTCCCAATCAAAAGCATTGATCATCCCAATCAACGCTTTGATGTCATCTGGCAGAGTCTCGTCCGTAAATTCCCTAGTCATGTTATTGCCCATGTACAACTTATAAACGTCGCCTTTGTGTTCGCATAGAAACCTAATGCGGTCGTCGGCTAAGTTGATTGGTTCGTTTACGTTTCTTCGTTCAGTATTCATTAGTTACTTGCTCAACACAAACATAGTTGACAACCCAGTAAAGTACGAACGGTAAGAAAATGCTTCGATAGAGTCCCACATTTTTAAGCCATCGTGGTATTCAGTAGATGGGAGCCAGCCCGTAGAGTTGGTGTGGGTTTTTAACATCAAGAGTGATGTCTCTAAGTCAGAGCGCAGGTCAAATGGCATAGCGTCCATGTTCTTGTACCACTTGAGAGGAATCTTGTAGTCAAGATAGGAAAAAGTATTGTACGTAGGCAGCACACCACTAGTTTTGTAAGCCTCATACGCAACAAGCATTGGCTGATTAGACACCGCTCCAACCACTATGCCGCCAACTAAATTATCTATTACGATCCATTTATCGCCGGTAAACATACCGGTAGCACCATCAACAGTTTTCTTGAAGAAGTCCATGCTTGCTAAATAGTCAACGTATGCCTTCTCCATGTTTTGTAGAGTTTCTAGTGGAAGCGTTGATCTGTCCTCACCGCCAATCGCTATCCGTGCAAGTGCGGTTGTCGTGGTTGAATCAACTTTTATGGTAGGCAAAGACATGGAACGGCCCGCCATCTTATCTACAATCGTATCTAAACTTTGACGCATCAGTTCGTTGATACCGTTCTCAACCTGATTCAACGCATTAAGCAAAGCGTCTCTGACATCGTGAAATGCGTTAGAACCAAACTTACTAACTGCATACCGCACGTTATTAGTTTCAAGTCTGTTGGAGTAACCATTAGTAGAGTTCAACTCACAACCTACGACAGTTCGATCTGTTACTAATATCGAAATCTTATCATTCTCATTGTCACTATGAACGCAGGCTACGGGAAGTCCTGACTTAGTCAGGAGATGAATGTATTGCTCGCTACCAAAACATACGGGGCCGACTTGTAATTTCCTATCCGTAAACGAATAGATAGCAACAACTACAGGCCACACGTGCGACTTCATAATTCGGGTCTTGGTCGCATCGTCGTGAATCCCACCGTAAAAAATTTCGTTAACGTCTATCTGCACTCTTGTGCGCTTACCCATGACACATACCTCCTATTTATTTTTCCTGACATTGTCAGGACTGAACTTAAACCTGTCGGGCCAAACTCGTCTCTCGTCATCTCTGTATTGGCGTTGCTGCTCTCGATACTTGTCGTACTTCTTGCGGCGTCTGCCTAACTGTTTTGTCTTGTCCATATCATGCCTTTACCATGACCTTGCGACCGTGTGGTGGCATAAACGAATTACTGCGCGTAACCAACCATAAGGTCGGACAGGCAACTTCCCACTTCACGTTACGCTCAACATAACCATCGGTGAATACGATTACGCCATCGGAATCAATGTTTCGCTCGTTCATGTAATCACTTACGCAACTAACGTGCGTGCCACCTCCGCCCATGGGCTTGAGTAACTTGGCGATATTGGTGTACTCGTGTGGCTCGAATCTTTGCTCTGCATGGACTCGCGTGTCCCACCACAAAACAATAACTGACTCTGGTGGGTACAACTCACACAGGTTACTGATACGCGCCGCTACCCGTGATATCTGCTCGTTGTCGATACTGCCTGACGTATCGATAGCAAAGACCATCCGGCCTACCGTCTCGGAGTATGAAGATGGAAGATACAAGTCATCACCCAAACGTCTACGGTTCAAGCGTGAGTAAGTAAACTCGTCCACGCCTCGCATAATCCCTGCCCAAAAGTCATCAAGCACACCGTCCCATGTGATCTCAGGCTCCATCTGGTCTTTGATCACGCGAGGAATATCTACGCCAAACTTACCTGCAAGGATGCCGCCCTGCTGCAAGCCTTCGTTGATCTTCCGTTCAAGTTCGCGCTGCTGATCAGGAGTTAGATTGTTGCCACCCAATCCGTCTTTCCCTTGCTTGCCCTTGCGATCATGCTTGTCTAACGGTTGTCCCCGCTTAGACGTACTGGGCTTTCGTTCTTGGTTACTCTGTTCATTGTTTGACAGACCTTTCTCACGTTCCTTCCATAGATAGTCAAACACTTGACGTACTGACCAGTCGTGAAACATCGGGTCGTACAACGCACCGTCGGGCAACTTGGCTAGTGTCTTGTCCTTCAGATTCATAATGATGTCATTGACCACAAAGTCCATGGCGATGTTGGCAAGCATCGGGTCTTTGGCATCCAAGTCCTTATGTCGTGCGATGTGCTTGAGCAACTTGTGGAAGTTTTCATGCAGGACAAGACCTGCGACCTCCTCGATAGTCAGCCCATTCAAGAACTCTCGCCCGTAATATGTATTGATACCGTCGGTACACGCCGTCGGAATCTCATCATCACCATCGACTACCTGTGTATCACCCAACAGGATGATGCCCGAATACAGACAAGTCTCAGGGTGGCGCATCAACCGAATGTGCGCCTTCTTTAACTTCAACTCTGCATCCATAACTTGAACTGCTGCGTTCATAAGATTTCTTACGCCTCCGTTAGATAAGCAACTCGTAGTTACCCTTCGCCCACTCTTTGATCTCGTTGTTCTTGATCGCCAACTTACTAACACGCTTGGACTGCAACGCCATCGTGAAGAACACGCTCTGCACTTCGGCGCTCTTGATACGGTTGACGAACTTCATAAACGCTGCCAACTGATCTTGTGTCTCAATCGTGTCAATCGCATTGAACATCATCATAAACAACGCTGCGGGTTTCTCTGGAATCCTGACATTGTCAGGATCATCAATGACTGCATTGATCGATACCAACTCACTCGACAGAGATAAAAACGCACTCATCATCTCAGCAGCCGCCGCACCAACAGTACCTGCCAAAGACGACTGAGTCAGACCTGCTCCAAGTACCTCACGGTTACGCACAATGTGGTCGCACTTGGCAAGTGAGCGCGGAGTTACAAACGACAATACCTTGCGTAATGGACTAAAGATAAACGGATTGTCATCCTGTCCACCATCCAAGTAACTCGCCATCATGCGAGGGTTCATCGCTACACAAGCACGAATCTCAGGCGCGATGTTGTTATCAGTAGCCCACGCATTCCACTCGGCAGCGTTCGGTTTACGCAAGTTATAAATCATCACGCGATTGCCAGCGTGTGCCAGCATTGTGTCGCCTACGCCGTCCGACGAATTGTTGCTCGTCGCAAAGACAATAGATTTATCCGGTAACTGTCGATCACCAACTGACCGTTCAAGCATTAGCCTAGTCCACATGGTCTGAAGCAACTTCGGAGTTTTCATAAACTCGTCGAGCATGATGACCTTCGGCTTCGGACTGTCGAGCATGAACAAGTCAGTTACCAACTGAATCAACTTAGTCTTAGCGTTATCGGGGACACTCATCGCCGTGTCGCCAATGTCTTTGACAGGACAGTCAACGTAGATATAGTCGTACCCGTCGCCCATGTCCTCTTTCAGCATCTTTAGTAATGTTGATTTACCACACCCAGGCTCGCCTTTAATCACAGGCGTAATATGTTCACCTAATGTGCGAATCGCCAAGCGAGCCTGAACAAGTGTGATGGGATTGTTATGTTCAATAGTGTTAGTAGCCATGACAATAGCCTCCGTTGATTAATTAAAGTCCAAACTTCTTCAAGATATCGTCCACGCCTTCTTTGACCACGACACGCTTGGTGTCGGAGTTACGCAGTTGGTCGATGGTTACGCCGTCAAGTACCTGCAACAGTTCATGCCTTGCTTGCTCCAATCGCGGGTCACTTGTAAGGTTGAACTCGGCAAACGTCTCGCATAGTTCGAGCGCATCGGTCAGGGTTGACTCGTACATCTTCCTACGCTTGACCTTGACCTCACCGTCCTCGATAACCGTCTCGCTATCACAACAATGCGAGAAAGACTGAAGCACCTTGATAAGTTGCTCGTTCTGTTTGTCGTGTATGTCTTTGATGATGTCGCGTGTTTGTTGCTCAAAGTTGCGCTTCAAGTCATCGGCTAGGTCATCTGCAATAGTCACTCGGTAGTCACCCTCGGGTATGTTCATTGTCTGCACGATGACCCGAAACTTGCTCCTGACCTCGTCAGGAGTCGGATAGTCCTCACGCTTGAACATATCGCCCTGCACAAACGCTTCGTTCGATACGGCTGCTGGCATGGCATTGATGAAGTTCTCCAGTAACTCCATTGACTTAGCCCTGCGTTGTTCGATCTCGGCCATGACTTGCGGGATACGCGGTGTTGGCAAGTAACCCCATTCGCCGTCCCATGGATAAGTGACACGCTGAATAAAGTTGTACCAAGTCTGTCGGTCGTTAAGTAACACGCGCAGTTCGGGTACGTCGGCAAAGAGTTGCTTGGTGTATCTACCTGCGTTACGTGCGGCCTTTTTGTTCGCCGCGACCTCGTCGCTGATCTCACGATCTTGTTTGGTCGCCGTCCAGACCTTGACCTTTGCACGAATCAAGATGCCTGACGTAGCCAACGATGTGATGTGTTCGGGCTTCTTTAGAATCTCCATGACTTCGCTCCTATGTGGTTAATGATTTGTCCTGACAATGTCAGGACTTCGTCTGCGGGCGCTGTGGGGTAAAACGTAGCCCCATAGCCATACTCTAGACATATATTATAAGTTAACTGAACTCTCATGTCAATGACTTAAACAATAAAAAAGAACAAAACTGAGCCTAGTAGTGCGGCAACGAAACCGTGTGCAAAGCCTTTGCCATAACACGCTTTACCAAATTTAGCCGCTTCCTTTTGCAGTTGCGCCATGTGCCGCTCTTTGAACTCCATGATCACTTCGGTCAGCAGTTCATCGCGCAGTTTGGCTTCACGCACCTTGCGTAACTCGTCCTCGTCACGCTTCTGGTCTTCATGCCATTGGGCTTGATCGTCCATGAACCATTCGTCATCTCTTGTCTTACTCATCGTCTTGTTCCTCGTTATCCAAGAACTCATTGATATTCGCCATGTCTGCCACCTCGTCCTCGCTCATGTACTTGAGACAGGCCATGATCACCGTGTCCTTGTCCAAAATGCCTTCCTCGACCATCAACAGGATTCGCTCCGTTGTATGTCTACGCATACCTTCCTTGATCTCCATGCTCCATATCTCGTTATAAATCTGAGGCTTCTTGCTCATCTGTAAAATCCTCCCTTGTTGTTGATACCCATCAGGTCACGCCTGTCGCTAATGACCATGTAGTTGCTCTTGTGCATCGGCACAATCGTGTGCTTGGTTTGCTTTGCTTCTTCCTCCCCACAACGTAGGCAGGTAACGAATCCCGCCCTGTACCGGCGAGGATCAACCGGAGTAAACATCCCATGTACGCTGCACGTGCGACAGAAAAACTTGTTCACATTACGTCTCCTCCTGACATCGTCAGGACAACAATTAAACGAAATAAAACAGGCGAAGGTTTGGTATTAGTGGAGCAGAGCGCAACTACGAAACCCTCGGTAAACCTCGTCGCGTTCTGTGTCATTTGGTTATGTTTGGTTAGTACGTTGTCCTGACATTGTCAGGATTGATTTATGTAAAGGCTTGGCCTACTTTCATACTCTATAGACTATAGTATAACTTAACTGAACTCTCAGGTCAAGTCGGGAAAGAAAATAAATTAATTCGGGCGTAGTTACCGTTCCCCCAAACGCGGTAGGAAAATTAATACTTGGGGGAGCGTTGTTAGATAGTGTAATCGTTGTCCTGACAATGTCAGGAAATGTGGGGTTTTGCAGGGCGGTACACGGTAAGTCTTTGATGTAGTTAGGAAAAAACGGAAAGTGGTAAAATCTTGTTCCGTTTGTACGGTATTTCTAACTTGGTAAATAGAACAAGATTTGGGGGTACGGTGTTTTTTAAGTTATTGTTTTTATTATATATTTATAAGAAGAAGAAGAAGAAATATAGTATTTGTACGCTTGTTCCGTAGTTTTTGCGATATATAGGACGGGAAGTAAATTTCAAAATTTTTTTAATTTTTCGCACTTGCGAAAAGGCTCGAATCGGGTCAAATCCATTCAAAGTGACCGTACAAGCGTACAAGCGTACAAAATGCACTATTTGCTTTTAGAATCATCGGGTTGCGTTGTACGGTAATCTTTGAAAAGACCGTACAAAATGGGGGTTTTGTTCTATTTACCAAGTTTCATTTAGCAAGTTTGGGCTTCGACACACCTGCTTCGCCCTTCACCCTTCGCCATAGAACTGGTTTCTACTAAGCGTACAAAGTCCTGACATTGTCAGGACTAGAGATTTTTGGGAAATATTAAATGCCGGATGTGTGTATCAATGTGGGCTAAGCAAGTATCTAACCTTGTCCATTAACCTTGTCCTTTAACCTTGTCCATTGGCGTGGTAACTGGTCTCAATAGAACTGGTTTCATAACTGGCTTCGAGAACAAAATCGACAAGGCACAAAAAAACCCCGCCAAGCATGAGCCTGACGGGGCGTAATTTAGAAATAGAACTCGTGCTGCTTGGGCGCATCGATAAAATCGAACTCCCACCGAGTCGGTAATTCTAACTTGGTGAGTTCCTTCGCCCAGTAAAACGCTTGGTTAAACGAATCGAACTCCGAACAGAATTCGACCATGCCGCCATGTTCATCCATGCGAGTGTGGAACACCTTGTAGACAATCATTAGATGATACTCCCGTAGAGAAAGGGGCGGCTCGCGCCGCCCCCCGTGGCTTACTTAGCCTTACGACTAGAACGCTTGAGGATCAGATCGGCAAATCGATCACAATGTCCTTTGAGTTCGGCATCGCTCACGCACTCGCCGCCGTCCGTCTCCCATCGATCCCGCGCACCCTTGAGATGCTTGTAGAGATCAAGCAGTTTGGAATCGAGCGCAGTCGGGCCATCGCCACCCCCCGCACGCTTTTTCTTCCAGAACCGCGAGATGACCTGATCCTTTGAATTGTTGACCAGATCACGCAGCCCCTTCTCGCCGTCAGGCCGCAGACCATTCTCGGCATTACCACGCAGCCACGCCTTGAGACCTCGCGGCGAATCCTTGACGTTTGGAAGTTCGTTCAAGTTAGCCGACACCGCGAACGCGCCAGTGATCGTGAAGTTCTCAGGATGAGCGTCATCGACTGGCAGGTACTCATCTCCCGCGCCGACACGGTGAACCCGCAGATCGTACGCGCCAGACTTGACCAGACCCGCGAGAATCACCGGAGTGATGAACGCATCGATAGCCTTGCCGCCGTCCGACTTACGATCAACGACGCCCATCTCAGCGACGAGAGCCTTGAACCGCTTGACGACCGGAGACCATCCACGCTCGGCAGTCGCATGAACCGCCGCGCCCTTAGTAGCAATCTCCGACAGTTCGGACTGAATAGCACTAGAAAGAACATAGTTAGCCATGACAATTACTCCACTATTATAAAATCCTGACGCTTGTCAGGAATCGGCGGGACTATCCAACCGATGAATCTATTATACCACATGGCTTAATCAAGCATTAAATGACGCAAGCAGCAGCAAAAAATCGTCTCAAGTACACAATGTTTTGCCGTATCTGGCGTAGTCGGACCCTACCGTACCGCCACCCCCAGCGTATCGTTTACCTCCTGTCATCGCACTCTATACATTCAGTTCCACACAAATAGCTCTAAATTTTTACGAAGTTCGACCCCCACCCCCTTGTTTATAGAACCCCCCCGGTTACAAATTTGGTTCCATGCCAAGTTTTCCTATATATTCCGCAAACAATGGATGCAACGGTACTTGTTCCACTGATAGACGAAGCCGTGCCTTTACCGGCAAATGCGGCTGAAGCCTTGCCTGAGCTATCTCGTGAACAAGAGATCAAAATGCGTGCTAGGACTATTAAGTTGATATCGGATTTAACTGGTACACCTATTGTTCCTACACAGCAACACAAAGATGAAGCTGAGGAGTTGGCTCGTCAGATGATGGACGATCCGAAGAAACGTATTGAATTTAGTAAATATCCAAATGAATCCATGGCGTACTTGGCTGGAATGATTCAGCAGAGTAACTGTGCGCTCGTCGATGACCTATCTGAGTACAAAAATTACGTCATTAATAAGTACGTATACGAGATTGAGCACAACGATGATCCGAAAGTACGCATGACTGCATTGACTAAGCTCGGTGAAGTAGACGGCGTAGACGCGTTTAAACGTAGGACTGAGATAACGCACGTAGTTAAACCTATTGAAGAAGTCGAAAGCGAGTTGCTTGAGACTATTAAGACGATTAGGTCACGCCGTGATGCGCCAAAAGCCATCGAAATGCAGCCTGAAGACTACGAAATTGTGGAAGATCGCATTGAGTCTGACGAGAAATGACTAATTTAGCGCCTAAATTGACGCTAGATGATCTTGCTGACCTTGCACAGCACGCACTTACGCTACCCCCAGAGGAAAAACGTAAGAAACTAGACCTGATTAAGCAGTACAAGACAAATATTCTGCGTAATTCAGGTAAAAGCAACTTCTTAGACTTTGTAACTCACGTGTATCCGGGGTACAAGGTGGGTCCGCACCATGCAAAGTTAGCAAAAATCTTTGAAGAAATTGCAGCAGGCAAGAAGAAAAGAGTAATAGTTAACATTGCTCCGCGTCATGGCAAGTCGGAGATGATCAGTTACCTAGCGCCAGCGTGGTTTCTAGGCAAATATCCGCAGAAAAAGGTCATTATGGCTTCGCATACTGCGGATTTGGCGGTGAATTTTGGACGGAGGGTTCGCAACCTTGTCGGATCAGACCTTTATAGAGAAATTTTCCCAAATGTGGAGCTTCAAGCGGACAGTAAGTCTGCTTCTCGTTGGGGTACTAACTTTAATGGCGAGTATTTTGCTATTGGTGTTGGCGGTGCTTTGGCCGGTCGCGGCGCTGATCTCTTCATTATTGATGATCCTCACTCTGAGCAGGAGGCCAAACAAGGCCGAGCCGATGTCTTTGAGCCAGCATGGGAGTGGTTCCAGTCAGGTCCAGTCCAAAGGTTGATGCCGGGTGGTGCCATTATCGTCGTAATGACTCGTTGGTCGAAGATGGATTTGACCGGCAAGATCGTAGACCACATGACTAAGAATGAGGACGCGGATCAGTGGGAATTGGTCGAGTTTCCCGCTGTTCTCAACGACAAACCGCTCTGGCCTGACTTCTGGACACTGGAAGAACTCCTCGCCAAAAAGGCAAGTATGGATGTGCGCTATTGGCAGGCACAGTACATGCAGCAGCCAACTGCCGAAGAAGGAGCCTTGATTAAGCGGGAATGGTGGCAAGTCTGGGATAAAGAGATGCCGCCCCAGTGTGAGCACATCATTATGTCGCTTGACGCTGCCCAAGAGAAATCTAACCGGTCGGACTACAACGCTCTGCTAACTTGGGGGGTCTTCTTTAACGAGGAGACCAACAACTACAACATTATTCTCTTGAATGCTGTCAAAGAGCGTCTTGAGTTTCCGGAGCTAAAACAGCGGGTATTAGAAGAGTACAAAGAGTGGCAACCCGACTCGTTTATTGTAGAAAAGAAGTCGAACGGCGCTGCGCTCTACCAAGAGATGCGCCGCATGGGCATACCCATAGCTGAGTTCACGCCGGGTAAAGGACAGGACAAGATCAGCCGGGTTAACGCAGTATCGGATTTGTTTTCTTCAGGTATAGTCTGGGTGCCTGATAGACGATGGGCGCAAGAGGTCGTGGAGGAGTGCAACGACTTTCCTAGCGGTTCCCACGATGACTTAGTGGACGCCACAACTTTGGCACTTCTTAGATTTAGGCAAGGCGGGTTTATTCGCTTACCTACGGATGAGCCAGAACCGACTAAATGGTTCAAGAGCCACCGTCGTGAAGCGTATTATTAGGAGATTTTAGATGGCTATTGAGAAAGGTCTGTACGAAGCCCCGCAGGGTCTTGAGGCATTAGAAGCCGAACCTGCAGTCGAAATTGAGATCGTGGACCCCGAAGAGGTCCGCATTGGCGTAGATGGGATGGTAATTGACTTAGTAAAGTCAGAGTCCCGTGCTGAGGATTTCGACTCCAACCTCGCTGAATATATGGGCGAGAACGAACTCCAGAGCCTTGCCGGAGAACTTATTGGACAGTACGAGCAGGACCTCTCAAGTCGCAAAGACTGGCTCGATACCTATATTAAAGGACTAAAGATTCTGGGTATTCGGTACGAAGAACGTACTGAGCCGTGGCCGGGTGCGTGTGGCGTGTTCCACCCCCTCCTCATGGAGAGCGCCGTTAAGTTTCAGTCCGAAACCATCATGGAGACCTTCCCTGCGGCAGGTCCGGTTAAGACCAAAATAGTCGGGAAAGAAACCACCGAGAAGAAAGATGCCTCGATCCGCGTTGCGGACGATATGAATTATCAGTTGACCGAGATCATGAAGGAGTACAGGCCCGAGCATGAGCGCCTGCTCCTTTCGCTCGCCTTGTCGGGTAATGCGTTTAAAAAAGTCTATTTTGATCCGTCAATGAATAGACAGACCGCTGTATTTATCCCCGCTGAAGATATCGTGGTGCCTTATGGCGCGCCGAATCTTGAATCTGCAGACCGTGTTACGCACCGTATGCGTAAGACTAAAAATGAACTGATCAAACTCCAGTATGCAGGATTCTATCGTGATGTGGACTTGGGCGACCCGGTCCGCGTTATGGATGAGGTCGAGAAGCAGAAGGCTGAGGATCAGGGTTTCTCAGCGTCTATGGATGATCGGTTCCAACTGCTTGAAATGCACGTCAACATCGATTTGCCGGGTTATCCGGATGTCGATAAAGACAATAACGAAACGGGGATCGCTCTACCTTACGTAGTGACGATTGAGAAGGGGACTGGAACTATTTTGGCGATTCGTCGCAATTGGCGGGAAGATGACAAACTTAAAGAAAAGCGACAGCACTTTGTTCATTATGGTTATATCCCCGGATTCGGGTTCTACTACTTTGGTCTCATCCACCTTATCGGCGGACACTCTAAGGCTGCTACATCTCTTCTTAGGCAGCTTATCGACGCAGGAACACTCAGCAACCTTCCGGGCGGTCTCAAGTCACGCGGGCTTAGAATTAAGGGAGACGATACGCCTATTGCTCCCGGAGAGTTCCGCGACGTAGATGTGCCAAGCGGCGCAATCCGCGACAATATATTGCCCCTGCCGTACAAGGAGCCAAGCCAGACTCTTGCTCTCCTCATGGATAAGGTGGTCGAAGAAGGACGCCGCTTTGCTGCGGTATCTGACCTAAAGGTCAGCGATATGTCCTCTCAGGCCCCTGTCGGTACTACGCTTGCCATCCTTGAGCGTGTTCTCAAAGTAATGAGCGCGGTGCAGGCCCGCATCTATTACACGATGAAGCAGGAGTTCAAGCTCCTTGCGGCAATTATTCGTGACAACACTCCGGATGAATACTCATACGAGCCTGAAGTTGGATCTCGTAAAGCTAAAAAGTCGGACTATGACGATGTAGATGTTATTCCAGTCAGTGATCCAAATGCCGCCACGATGTCGCAGAAGGTGGTGCAGTATCAGGCTGTTCTCCAACTCTCGCAGACCGCTCCGCAACTTTACGATCTGCCCTATCTCCATCGGCAAATGATTGAGACTCTTGGCGTGAAGAACGCTAGCAAGATTGTTCCTTCTCCTGATGACGCTAAGCCGGTTGATCCTGTCACTGAGAATATGAATCTACTTATGGGTAAGCCTGTTAAGGCGTTCCTGTACCAAGATCACGAGGCGCATATTCAGGTACACATGTCGGCTATGCAGGATCCAAAAATCATGCAAATCGTTGGGCAAAACCCGATGGCTCAACAGATCATGGGAGCAGCACAGGCTCACTTGATGGAGCACATAGCGTTCCAATACCGCAAAGAAATTGAGAAGCAACTTGGTGCAGCCCTGCCTCCGGCACCAGATGATGAAAAAGATGAGAATTATTTGCCTGAAGCAGCAGAGATTCAGGTGTCTCGTTTGTCGGCTATTGCCGCTTCGAAACTTCTACAAAAAGACGTTGCTGAAGCCAAAGCCCAGCAAATCGCACAACAACAGCAGGACCCTGTTATTCAGATGCAGCAGCAAGAACTGCAACTGAGATCTCAGGAACTGCAGATTAAACAACAGCAACTGCAGGTCGATACCCAACTTCGACAGGCAGAACTGCAGCGCAAGCAAACGGAAATGCAGATCCAAGCAGCAGCCAAGGCTGATGAGATTCGTATCCGTGAGCAAGAAGCCACTAATAGAGCGCAGATTGATGCAGCTCGACTCGGTGTTGATGTCCAGAAACATAAGACTTCGCTTTCTGCCAAGCAGCAGCTAGAGGGTCTGCGTATGGGTGTTGACATTGCAAAAAATATAGATTCGGCAGCACGTGCAGCACAACAACCGAAAGGTGCAAAGAAGGAGAGATAAATGGTCTATTCAAACGCTCTGGAATACTTGGAATCAAAACTCCAAGAAGAGCGCATGTTAATTATTGAAGCCTTGATTCAAGGTAAGTTGGACGAGGCTGAATACAAACGACTTTGCGGGGCATTACAGGGTCTTGAGCTCGCAAAGAACCACATCAAAGACCTTGCAAAACGCTTGGAGCGCAATGATGAGTAATATTAATGTTGAGAAAACGCAGGAGGAGGCAGCTAAAGCCAAACTACTTCCTGAGCCTTGCGGATTCCGAATGCTATGTGCTATCCCGCATGTAGAAGAGGAATATGACGGGGGGATTATTAAGGCAGAGGACACCAAGAAAGTTGAAGAACAGACCACCGTGGTCTTGTTCGTTGTCAAAATGGGTGACCTTTGTTATGCAGATAAGGATCGGTTCCCCACTGGTTCATGGTGCAAAGAGGGGGATTTCGTCCTTACTCGGCCCTATTCCGGTACCCGCGTGGTCATCCACGGTAGGGAGTTCCGCATTATTAACGACGACACGGTGGAAGCGGTGGTTGAAGACCCCCGTGGAATCCGTCGCGCATAAGGAGTTGTTTTTATGCAACAAGAAGAATTTAAGTTCCCAGACGAAGCAGAGCAGGTAGATAACGAATCTACTGCGGCAAAAGCCTCCTCCGACGATGATTTTAAGGTCGAGATAATTGACGACACGCCACCGGCTGATCGGGGACGTGTTCCGCTGCCTAAAGAAGTAGTGGACGAGTTAGAAAAAGACGACCTTGAGGAATATTCCGAAAAGGTACGTAAACGCCTTGGGCAGATGAAAAAGGTGTGGCATGACGAGCGTCGTGCTAAAGAATCTGCTGCCCGTGAAAAGGACGAGGCTCTTAAGTTTGCACAGGCCCAAATGGAAGAGAACAGGCTGCTTAAACAGCGCCTTGGGGCCGGGGAAAAGGCTTATATCCAAGAAGCTACTAAGTCCGCCAATACCGAATTGGCAGTGGCTAAAGAAAAGCTAAAAATGGCCTATGAGTCTGGTGACGGCGAAAAGATTGCCGATGCTCAAGAAGCCCTTACTGACGCTAAACTAAGGCTACAGCAGTACGCTAGATTCCAACCTGCTTTACAAAATGAAGAATCAGGTGTACAACAAACTAAACAGGCACAGGCACCACAGGTTACTGCTGCTTCTGCAATCGACCCAAAAGCCGAAGCGTGGAAGCAAAAGAACTCTTGGTTTGGTGTAGACGAGGAAATGACCGCCCTCGCACTGGGACTGCACGCAAAGCTAGAAAGGTCCGGTGTTGATCTGCGTAGTGATGACTACTACCGGCAAATCGACTCGACGATGAGAAAGCGTTTTCCTGATTACTTCGATATCGATGAGGAAAAGGAAGAGCCAACTCAAACGAAGCAGGAAGAAAAACCTGCTCGCACAAAGCAAGCCACTGTTGTGGCTCCGGTAACGCGGGCAACCGCACCACGTCAGGTTCGCCTGACACCGACGCAAGTTGCGCTAGCCAAGAAACTTGGTCTGAGCAATGAGCAGTACGCAAAAGAACTTATGAAACTGGAGAATAGCAATGGTTGACAATCGTCTAACTCGTGAACTCGAAAGCCGAGAATCCGCGCAGCGAAAAACTGCTTGGACGCCCCCTCAAATCCTACCTGCTCCCAAAGAGCAGCCAGGGTGGGTGTTTAGGTGGATCCGGACTAGTTTAATGGGGGTTGCTGACCCCACGAATACGTCCGCAAAACTCCGTGAAGGTTGGGAGCCCTGTAAGGCTGAAGACCACCCGGAGTTGATGCTACAAGCCGATCCGAATAGCCGATTTAAAGGCAACATCGAGATTGGTGGCCTGTTGTTGTGCAAGGCCCCTGAAGAGATGATGAAGCAGCGTGATGATTATTACCTCAAGCAGGCTCACTCTCAGATGGAAGCCGTGGATAACAACTTTATGCGATCAAACGATCAGCGTATGCCGCTCTTTAACGAGAAGCGTTCAACGACTTCGTTCGGTCGCGGTGGTAAATAAATTCACTTTTTAGGAGTATCAAATGGCTTATCCCACTGTTGATGCACCTTATGGACTGAAGCCTATCAACTTGGTCGGTGGACTTCCGTTTGCGGGTGCGACTCGACAGATTCCGATTGGGAATGCTTACGGCACGTCGATTTTCAATGGCGATGTCGTGCAGCTTAACTCGTCGGGAAATGTCATCATCACGACCCTTCAGAACGATGCCTCCCCGATTGCGGGCGTCATCGGCGTGTTCCTCGGCTGTTCGTACACGAACCCGGCCACGAAGCAGAAAGTATTCTCGCAGTACTACCCGGCTTCGACGGCTGCTGACGACATCTTGGCGTACATTTCGGATGATCCGAATGCGCTGTACAAGGTCGTCAACGTGACGAGCAACGTCGCGAACAGCATCTCGGGCGGTCTCCTTCCGGCTTACCTGTCCCGTGCCAACTCGTTTGGCACCAACGCGGAACTCGTGCTCAACACGGGCTCCACGACGACCGGCAACAGCCGTATGGGTGTCTTCATCAACAACGTGACGACTTCACTGCCGTTCCGTGTGGTTGATGTTGTGACCGATTCGGTAAACAGCAGCGGTAACTTCGTCGAGTTTGTCGTGAAGTTCAATGCTGGCTACCACGCGTATAACAACGCGTCTGGCACTTAATAGGGAGTTCTAAGAAATGGCTATTTCACGTGCACAACTTCTTAAGGAGCTGCTGCCCGGCCTGAACGCCCTGTTCGGTCTGGAGTACAAGCAGTACGGTGAGGAGCACAAGGAGATCTACGAGACTGAGACCTCCGAGCGTTCCTTTGAAGAAGAGACGAAGCTCAGCGGGTTCTCCGCTGCTCCGGTCAAGCCGGAAGGTCAAGCGATTGCGTACGACAATGCGCAGGAAGCTTGGACTGCTCGCTACAACCACGAGACGATTGCTCTCGGCTTCTCCATCACGGAAGAGGCTGTGGAAGACAATCTGTACGACTCGCTCAGCAAGCGCTACACGAAGGCTCTTGCCCGCGCTATGGCGTACACGAAGCAGGTTAAGGCTGCGTCGGTCCTGAACAACGGCTTCTCGGCGTCCTATGTGGGCGGCGACGGTGTCGCGCTGTTCTCGGCCTCGCACCCGCTTGTTTCGGGTGGTACCAACAGCAACCGTCTGACTGCCTCTGACCTCAACGAGACTTCGCTTGAGGCTGCGGTGATTCAGATTGCGGGTTGGACGGACGAGCGTGGTCTCCTCATTGCTGCGAAGCCGCGCAAGCTCATCGTTCCGCCGTCATTGATGTTCGTCGCTAAGCGTCTCCTCGACACGGAACTCCGTGTTGCGACCGCTGACAACGACATCAACGCGTTGAAGGCGATGGGGTCGATTCCGGGTGGTTACACTGTTAACCACTACCTGACGGATACGAATGCGTGGTTCCTAACCACCGACGTTCCGAACGGCATGAAGCACTTTGTCCGTACGCCGCTCCAGAACTCCATGGACGGGGATTTCGATACTGGAAACGTTCGCTACAAGAGTCGTGAGCGTTACTCGTTCGGATGGTCTGATCCTCTGGGCATGTTCGGTTCGCCGGGTTCGTCCTGATAAAACTGGATTGGGGGGCTTCGGCCCCCCTTTCCTTTTTGGATTTCTCAGCGTATATAGTGTTCATCGGGAAAAATCCGTACATCAGACAGCCCCGACTGACGACATGCAGACTGATGTACTTGACTCGCATGTGAGGTAATTTGCAATGGCTACGACTACATTTTCTGGCCCGGTAGTTTCTCAGAACGGCTTTATCGTCGGTTCCGGTGCCACGATTGCCAAGGTGCTCAGCGCTTCGGCTTCACTCAACTTTGGTTCGATTGCTGCGGCTGCTCAGGCTGACCTGACCATTACGGTGACGGGTGCGGCGGCTGGCGACGAAGTAATCATGGCTCTTCCGGCTGCTCCGGCTGCAGGTATTGTTTTCAACGCGTTTGTCTCGGCTGCGAACACGGTCACGATCCGCGCAAGCAACATTACTGCTTCTCCGGTTGACCCGGCTGCTGCCACGTACGGCGTGATTGTCCTGTCTGCCTAATAGGAGCCGCTAAATGGCTATGCAAACAGATGTCTTAGCCAGTGCGGTACGAACGACGACCGGGCAGATGCAGGATCAGGCCACGAATAATCTTGGCCGCTCACGTGTCAAAGCCGTGTATATCGTTCCCGCTGCTGGTGCGGGTAGTGTGGTCCTCAGAGATGGCGGGGCTTCGGGCGCGGTCAAAATAACCGTTAACACGCTTGCCTCGTCTACAGCTCCGGATTACATCTTGATACCGGGTGAAGGCTTGCTATTTCAGAACGACGTTCACGCTACTGTGACGACCGTTGCTTCTGTGATGGTTATATATGCCTAAGACACCTGCGTGGCAACGCAAGGAAGGCAAAAATCCTGCTGGCGGCTTGAATGCCAAAGGCAGGGCTTCCTATAACCGTGCTAATCCCGGCAAACCGGGTCTTAAGCGTCCTCAGCCGGAAGGCGGGGCTCGTAAGAAGTCATTTTGTGCCCGTATGTCGGGCATGAAGAAAAAGCTCACGAGTGCTAAGACGGCCAACGATCCGAACAGCCGGATCAACAAATCTCTTCGTGCGTGGAACTGTTGAGATGAAAGTTGAAACTCAAGAAGCGATGAAAACCGGGGCCGACGTTTTGTCGGTCTTTACGATGATAGGAGCGTTGGTCGAAGTGCTTCCCTCAATTGCTGCGCTATTCACAATTGTGTGGACCGGCATTCGTATCTACGAGAGCAAAACGGTGAAAGACGCTATTCAAAGATGGAAAGACCGTGCCAAGTAAATCAGGCAAACAACACCGTTTGATGGCTTTGGTTGCCAACAATCCCGCTGCAGCAAAACGCATTGGTATACCCCAATCTGTAGGTGAGAAATATATGAAAGCCGATAAACGTAAAGGAAAAAAGTTCAATCTGGGTGGCCCGACAAGTTACTCAGGAGAAGACACTGGCGAAGGCATGAAGATGTCTACTCGTCGTGGTGGTGATAGTGGTATGAGTTTTAAGCAGGCGTTTGCTGCAGCCCGTAAAGCAGGTGACAGTTTGTTCACTTGGCAGGGTAAGAAGTACACGACTGAAATGGCTGGGGCAAAAAGACCGGAAGCCCCAAAAGCAGTTGAAGCTCCTAAAGCAGCAGAAGCCCCAAAAACGGCTGAAGCGCCTGCTCGTAGAGCCGTTGCTCCGAAAGGAAAATTGCCTGAACGCTACCGTCCTAAAGTTGGTTCAGGTCGTTACGACGATCCGACTTCGTCATACGGAGAGCGCGTATTTTCGCCGCTTAGAAAACTTACTGACATTTTTGGTCTTCGTGAGGAAGAGAGTGTCATGCGGAACATGGGCGTAAATAGAGAAGAAGCCCGTAGACGCCTCGATGCTAAAGA
>Ga0194115_10000881_pt1 | contig 41112 bp, 54 predicted proteins | sample TA2MahsurfametaG_3_FD_148656 | JGI IMG/M metagenome (GOLD analysis project Ga0194115, IMG submission 148656) | Freshwater microbial communities from Lake Tanganyika, Tanzania - TA2015002 Mahale S4 surface | ecosystem: Environmental > Aquatic > Freshwater > Lake | place: Tanzania: Lake... | reverse complement strand
CTTGCGCCAGGCAAAAGGCCTGCCGCACACCGGGCAGACCTTGCTGGGCCGCAGGCTGGGTGGCAAACCCTTGCCACCCGGTTTGTCCGCGGAACCTCCCCGCTTCCGGCCCACGAGCCTGGATCAGCCGAAGGAATCAGACAGCGCGAACCGGGCGCTTGTCGATCACCTTGTCGATCAGGCCGTATTCGGCGGCTTCAACGGGAGACATGAAGAAGTCGCGGTCGGTGTCTTCCTCGATACGGCTCAGGGGCTGACCGGTGCGGTCGGCGAGCTCCTGGTTGAGCTTCTTCTTGAGGTAGAGGATCTCGTCGGCCTGGATGCGGATGTCGCTGGCCTGACCGCGGGCACCGCCCAGGGGCTGGTGGATCATGATCCGCGAGTGGGTGAGGCTGCTGCGCTTGCCCTTGGCACCGGCGCAGAGCAGGAAGGCACCCATCGAGGCAGCGAGACCCACGCACACGGTGTGCACATCGGGCTTGATGTGCTGCATCGTGTCGAAGATGCCGAGGCCGTCGTAGACGGAGCCTCCGGGGGAATTGATATAGAGGTAGATGTCCTTCTCAGGATCCTCAGCTTCGAGGAAGAGGAGCTGGGCCACGATCCGGTTGGCGGATTCTGAGGTGACCGGCTCACCCAAGAAAATGATCCGCTCGCGCAGCAGGCGGGAATAGATATCGAACGCGCGCTCGCCCCGGCCCGACTCTTCGATCACGATCGGGATCATCGACACAGGGTGCTCAACAGCTGGCGGGATCCTACTGAGCTTCAACCAAGTTCAGCGTTGCTCGCGAGCTAGGGTCCACGGACCTTGAACCATCTGGACGTGGGCGCTAGCCAGACCGTTGCCGATAGCAAGCGTGTTTTCCACAGCGCCTTTCCCTATGTAATCGCCCCAATCCACCGCCGACTGGTGGATGAACTGCTGGTGGAGCTGCACCTGCTCAGCCACCAGAAGGGATTTCAGGCCGATGGCCTCTTCGCGGTGGGCCTCACCCAGGTGTTCGATAGCTTCTCGAACGGCTACCGCCCCGAATTACAACGGGAACCCCTGTTCCAGGCCCTCTGCAGCGCCAATGGCTTTGATGCCGTGGCCCTGCGCGCCAAGGCTGATGAGGCCCGCAATAGCGTGGGGGTGCACAGCGTGGAGGAGGTGAAGGGCTGGCTCTCCAGCAAGGGCGAAGGCGCACCCGCGCTCCTCTCCTCCCTCCTCAACGAGGTGCAGCGCCCCGACTTCCACTACTCGCGCCTGGTGGCCGTGGGTCTGCTCAGCCTGCTGCAGAGCGCCCAGGGCGCCGATGCCATGGATCCCCAGGCCCTGCGCAGCGCCGCCCATGAGGTGGGCGAAGCCATGGGCCTGATCAAAGACCGCGTGGATAAAGACCTCAGCCTCTACGCCAGCAACATCGAAAAGATGAGCCAGGCGGTTGAACTGATGGAGGAAACCCTCGCCGCTGAGCGCCGCCGCCGCGAGCGGGCGGAGAACAGCGCTACTTGAGTTGAAGCCGGCCCGCCAGGGCGCTCTGCCCTGATCCTCGGCCCTGCAGCACCAGCTGGGCCGAGCGCCGCACCACGAGCGGCAACCCCGGAGGCAACAGCTGTTGGGCCTCCAGGAGGGATGGCTGGATCAACAGTTGCCAGTCGGCACCAGCAGGAGCCTCGAGCGGCAGTGCCTGGGTGGGGCTCGGGCCGAGGAACAACAGGAGCTGATCAGCGCGTAGCCAGCGCCAGCCGCCAATGGCCTCACCGTCTTCGCGGTTCCACAGGGAGACTGCCGCAGCGGGCTGGGAGCGACTCAAGCCCTGGCTCTCAAGGGTGCGGCTCAGGTCTTGGAGCCAGCGATCCCACAGCTCACGGTCGCCGGGCAGGCGCACCAGCAATTGCAAGCCGGCCCGGTAGGGCCCCTTGGGCTGGGCGGCGAGGCGCAACGCAAAGGGTGCCGCCTGAAGCCGCCTCACCTGTTCGCTGCCGAGGCCGTAACGCTCAGCGAGCGTGTTGCGGAGCAGGGCGGTGCTGAGCAGCCCGCGCAGCAACAACTCCATCCGCGCCCCGCGCAGCTCCAGCAACTGCGAAGGCGGAGGAGGCGCACCCAACGCAGGAATCCCGAGGCGATCAGGGGCCGCCTGCATCGCATCGGGGCTGGAATCCGCCTCGCCCTGCCACACCAATGCCGAGCCCTCGCTGCGCAACACCAGGCAGCCCTGCTGGAGCGTCATCGCCAGGGGCGCCAGCGGGCCGAGCATCTGGGCCAGGGCGGCTGGGTTCCAGTGCACCGCTTCGCGCTGCAGCAGGTCCTGGCTGCAGCGGTGATCCAAACCGCGGGGCGGACGGCGGCGCAGCTTGAGCTGGTCCTGCAGCAGTTGCCGGGCCAGGGGGCTGGGTGCCACCACGATCAGATCATCCACCCGCAGCCCGGTGGCCGGGAGGGGCTCGGAAGCATTGGCGGAAAACACCAGGTAAGCGCCGGCATCGCCATGGGGGCCCCAGAACTGCCACCAGAAGCGGCGCTGCAACCGCCAGTGGCGTTCAGCCTCTTGCGGGCCGAGGCGCTGCTGCCACAGAGCTGGGGGAGGCTGGGCCGGGCGGGCGGCAAAGCTCTGGAGCAGAGCCGCATCGGGCGTCAACCGATCCAGGCCGCTGGCCAGCTTTCGGGGCAAGAGCAACAGCAGTGCAGCTGGCACCACCAGCAAAGAAGCGGTGGTGAGGGCCGTGACCCGCAGCGGCAGATCTTTCAAACGCACGCCGACACAGCGCTGTAAAGCGTGGTGCGCTGACGCACTGGGCGCTGCAGGGAGCGTGCGGCAGCCTCAAGGGCATCGGCGCTCTGAGCCGTTCCGCCAAGGGCACCGGCAGCACTGGTGATGCTCTCTTCCATCAGCGTTCCCCCCAGATCGTTGCAGCCCCAACGCAGCGCCTCGGTGGCGCCAGCGAGGGTGAGCTTCACCCAGCTGGGCTGGTGATTCACGAACCAGCGGCCAAGCAGCAGCCGGGCCTGGGCCGTGAGGGCCAGCATGTCGGTGCGGTCGGGCTGATCGCGGCCCACCCGCTGGCGCAGGGGGGCCGGAGCCTGCGCGCCGATGAAGGGGAGCAACACAAACTCGCTGAACCCTGCTTGTTGATGCTGCCAGGCCACCTGCTGTAGAGCCACCAGGGTGAGCAGATGGGCTGCGCGATGCGCCGTGGTTTCGAGATGACCAGCCATCAGCGTGGCGGTGCTCGGCAGCCCGCTGCGATGCACCTGCAACACCACGGCGCACCACTGCCGGGCCGTGAGCTTCTCCGGGCAGAGGCGCGCACGCACCGATTCATCCAGCACCTCCGCGGCAGTGCCCGGAATCGAGCCAAGCCCGGAGGCCATCAGCGCATCAATCACGGCTTGAAGCGGAATCTGGTCCTGATCGGCGATGAACAGGAGCTCCTGGGGGGAGAAAGCGTGTAAATGCAGTCCGGGCGCGGCCTGCTGCAAAGCCTCCAGCAACGCCTGGTAGTAGCGCAGGGATGAACCATCCAGCTGAGCCGCAGGATTCAGCCCGCCCTGAATACACAGCTCTGTAGCCCCGAGCCCATGGGCCTCGGCGGCCCGCTCCTGGAGCAGCTCAAAGCGATGCCAGTAGGCCCCTTCGGCACCCGGGTCACGCCGAAAGGCGCAGAAGCTGCAGTGCTGCAGGCAGTGGTTGGTGAAATTGAGGTTGCGGTTCACCACATAGGTGACCGTGTCTCCCACCAGGGCAGAACGCAGTTGATCGGCCTGGAGGCGCAGAGCCTCGCTGGCCGGCTGCCGCAACAGCTGGTCAGCCAAGGCCACGGCATCAGGGCCGGTGGGGCAGTGATCCAGCTGTTGAGCGAGCTGGCTCTGGAGCGCTTCGCCCCAGCCATTGGCCCCAGCAGCATCAAGCGCGGGCGGCACTTGGGCCAACACGGCTTCAGAGGTCTGCCAGGCCCAGGGGTCAAACGACTCCCAAAGCTGGGTCACCGCAGCGCCTTGGCTTTGGAGCGAGGGCGAACCGGAGTGGGTTGCTGGCGGCGGCGGCGATCACGCCACTCGACCGTGGAGAGGTAGATCACACCACCGCTCACAAACACCAGCAGTACAGCCGCAAGGATGGCCAGCACGTTGTTGAGCGTGAGGCCACCGACAACAACGTCGCTCACGCTCAGAAGTTGATGGAGCCGTCGCCGTTACGGCCCCAGACCACCATGGCGATCGAGAAGGTGAAGACGGCGCACAGGGCGGCCCAACCCACGGTGACCAGCATGGAGCTGTTGCAAATGTGCCAGGAGTTTAGCCAGCGCTGGGGGCCAGACTGAAGCCCCCAAGCGGCTTGTGATCAGATGGCACAACAGGCAGTGAAGGAGCGGCAGCGGGTGCAAGCCCCCTACCCCAATGGCCGCGTGATAGTGCTCGACGACGACCACAACACCTTTCAACACGTGGTGGATGTGCTCGTGCGCTACATCCCGGGCATGCATCCGGATCGAGCCTGGGAGCTGGCCCATCAGATCGATGGCCAGGGATCAGCGCTGGTGTGGAGCGGTCCCCTGGAACAGGCAGAGCTTTATCACCAGCAGCTTGGTGCCGAAGGGCTCACGATGGCCCCGTTGGAACGCTGTTAGGAATCGACAGGCGCCGCGTGCTCAACGGCGGCTGTGCAGCAGCAAGTTGAACAACGGCCGCGTGCTCAGCCGCCTCGACTGAGCATCGAGCACGTAACTGAGGATCCGGCCCGAACACACGGCCAAGCCCCGCACCCGCTCTTCCCCCTGTTGCTCAAGGGAGATCAGCTGGGTATGAGATCCCAGTTGGCGCAGCAGCTCCCGCCGAACGAGCTCATGCCTCTCAGGGTGCGCCCGGGCTGCCATGGGGGCTGATCAGGGATCAATGATTTAGCAGCAATGCCTAGGGTTGACGACCACTTGCAGCAGCCATGGGCAGGCTGGTGATCACCCACAGCACCTATCTGGAGGGCCTGATCCCGCTGCTCAAGCGGCTGGTACGTGATCCAGCGATTGACACGATCACCCCAGCCGTGATTGCGCGGGTGAAGGGCCGCGCGCCGGAACTGCGGCTGCGGGTCTCCACTCCGATCACGGGCGGCTGGAAGCTCGTGGCCCGCCGCGGCAGCGCCGCCCAGGAGGTGTTCATCGTGACCGACCTCGAGGCCTCCGAACTGGAGCAGCGCATTGAGCAGGCCCTCAGCCGCTGAAACGATCAGCCACTGAACCGCTCGCTCCAGATCGGAAACTCTGGCAGCAGCCCCTGTAACTGCTGATTTGGCCCCCGATAGAAGGTTTCGAGGTGCTGTTTCACCTCCATCGGGATCTCGGCTTTGGCCCGGCCAACGTTCTCTGCAGCTGAAGCAGAAGGCAGCGGCTGGGGATCCAGACCCAAAAAACGTTGCACCTGCGCGTAGGCGTCTTCCGGATCAGCGAAAAAGTCTTCACTGCGGAGCACGAGCAACTGCTCCAGCGGATAAAACCGCAGCACCTGCTGGATCTGCTCCGCGTAAAGGCCACGCCATTTGTAGTGATTGGGCTTGCCCTGACCCGATGGATCGGAGCTCATCAGGGCCTCAGCGGGGGAGCGCTGTTCCACGCCACGTTGCACCTGATGGCCGTAGTGGGAGATGGCCCGGGACACGGGATTGCGCAACAGCAGGATGAGGCGGGCCTCCGGCACCAGGCCATGCATGCGCGCCGCCACTTGAGGCGCTCGGTAGAGATAGGCCGGGGTGGCCTCCAAGGCGCAGCGCCCACCGAGCCAGCGCTCCCACAGCGGGAAATAGGTGCGATACCAGCGCTCACCGCGATCAAACTGTTCATCAAAGAAGTGCACTTCCTTGATCGCCGAAAACATCACCTGCGGGTGATAGCGAAGCCAGGCATTCAGGGTGCTGGTGCCCCCCTTCATGGTGCCGATGATCAGCGCTGAGGGCAGCGGCCGCAGCGGCGCCGTGAGCCAGTAATAGGGATAGACCCCCTTGCGCAAGGCCCCGCGCAGCCAGCGGGGTCGTACCAAGAACGTTCGATCCATGCGCCCCGAACCCGCTGCGGGCAGGTTGGCACGGAGTTCCGCGCTGCCTAGCGTTGCGCCAAAAGGCTCTGACCATGCAGCAGTACGCCATCACCGGGGAGTGGGACCGCGAGCCAGGCCGCACGCGTTGGTTGGAATTGTCGCAGGACAACACCGACGAGATCACCGGCTGGTTTGAGGTGAAAGGCCGCCGGATCCGGATGTACAGCAGCGATGCCGAAGGAGCACCCGATGAGCGTTTCGCAGCCGGGCGGATCACCCAGAAACAACTGTTCAACTCACTCGATGAAGGCCTCTGGGGCAGCAATCCAGGCGCCGGTGCCGTGGTGGATGTGTGGGGCGACGGCATCAACAAGCTGGCCACGCTGGCGGTGACCAACTTCGCGGTTTACGACAACCTGTTTGGAACCTGAGCAAGCTCGAGCAAAGCGCACACCATGGCAGCAGTTTTGGCTATCGCTGTGCGCTCCTCTTTGGCTCTAGCTGTGACCAGCGTGCTCGCCTTGAGCGGCGCAACCACGGCACAGGCGGTCAGCCTTGATCAGACCTGCCAAACATTCGCCAGCAAGCTCAGCGCAGCCCAAGCCTCCGGCGACAAGGACAAAGCGCAGAAGATTTACACGCAGGGCAGCAAACGCATCGCCAGCAAATTCAATGGCGCCACGTGCCCGAACGTGAAAGCGCCTTGAAAGCAATTTGGGTGAACCGCTGTGCCGTTCTGCCCCAGATTCCGACCTGGATAAACCAGAAGGGGAGTCAAAGCGAAGATTCGTTTCCGGCTACGAGGCCGGTCTACGGCACTGTCGCGACAGACGCCCCAAGTCGAAAAGGGAGTCAGATCAGAAAACTGTAGAAGGCAGTCACCAACACAGCAGTCCGAGGAAATCCTAGACCGCCTGAGCGGGTGGCAACGGCCAGATCTGCCGCACTTGATCGAGGCGTTGCATCGCCTCCTGGCGGCGCGCTTCAGGGTCGCTTTGGCGCAGCAGCACGGTCACGTGGCCCAGCTTGCGACCCACAGACGAACCGGCCTTCCCATACCAGTGCAGATGGGCGTCCGCCAGGTTGGTGAGGGCCTGGCGCTGGTCGTGATACTGAGCCGCAGGGTCATCGCCGTTGCGCTCCTCAAACCCCAGCAAATTCACCATCAGGGCTCCCGGTGCCACCAAGGCGGGTTCAGCAACCCGCTCACCGGCCACACAGCTGAGCTGCAAATCGAATTGGCTCTGGTCGCAGGCCTCAATCGAATAGTGGCCGGAGTTGTGGGTGCGAGGCGCCAGCTCATTGATCATCAAGCCGCGGGGGCCATAGAAAAACTCGATCGAGAGCACCCCCACGTAATTGAGCGAGGTGAGCAGCGAGGCAGCCATGTTGCGCACCGATTGCTGCAGGGCGTGGCTCGCTTCAAAGGGGGCGAAAACCCAGTCGCACACCTGCTGATGTTGATGGGTCTGCACTACCGGCAGACACACCACATCCCCCGATTGATCTCGGGCGGCCACCACCGCCAGCTCCAGCTCAAAGCTAACGAACTCCTCAACGATCCAGGTTTGAGGATCCACGCGTTGCAGCAGATCCTCGAGGTCGGCATCGCTGCGCAGCACCGCCGTGCCCTTGCCGTCGTAACCGCCGCTGGCGGCCTTGGCCATCAGGGGGTACGCAAACCCCTGGGGAAGAAGCGGTGGCTCCTCAGCTTTGGCTTGTTCCTGCTCATCCGCCTGATCGTGCTCATCGGCGGAGGGATCCTCTGGCTCATTCACCTGTTGCAGGGGAAACCAGGCCGGCGATGGGAGGTTGAAGCGATTCAGCAATTCCCTCTGGCTGCGCTTGCAGACCAATGGTCCGAGGGCATCGAGATTGGGCAGAAAGCACACGCCATCGGAGGCCAGCGGCGCCAGCCCCTCGAGGTCCACCCATTCGTTTTCAAAACTGATGGCACTGCAACGGCTGGCCAGCTCCCGGGTGGCCTGCACATCGCGCACATCGGCCTGCACCACGCTGGCACCCAAGGCCACAGCAGGGTCGTGGGCGCCGGGGGTCTGCACGTGCAGCTCCACGCCGCGGCGACGGGCAGCCTCAGCCAGCATCCAGGCCAGCTGACCGCCGCCCACGATTCCAACTGAACTGGCAGCGCCCATGCGCAGGTGTGCTCAATGGCTCAATGTCGCATCCGCAGGGGCTGGGCGGAAGCGCTTGGGCTCAGCTGAAACCTTTATCGCCGGCAAAGGCGAAGCGGATAAGACTGAGCAGCAGCACAATCACAAACAGCGCCAGCCCCACCGTGCAGGCGTAGCTGATCTCCAGCTCAGCGAAGGCCTGGTCGTACACGTAATACACAAGGGTTTTAGTGGCATCAGCAGGCCCGCCCTGCGTCATCAGATACACCTCCTCAAACACCTTGGTGGCTGCGATCGCTGAAATCACCGCCACCAACGTCACGTAGGGACGCAGCAGCGGCAGGGTGATGTCGAGGTGTTTACGCCAGCCCTCACTGCCATCCAGCTCGGCCGCTTCATAGAGATCAGCGCTGATCCCCTGAAGGCCGGCCAGGAAGATCACCATGTAGTAGCCGAGTCCCTTCCAGAGGGTCACCACCATCACCGAGGGCAGCGCCAGCACGGGGTTAGTGAGGAAGCCGATGGGCTGAAAACCATTGGGCATGAGCACGCTCAGCCACCCGTCGCGCGTGAGCGCGCTCAACCACCCGTTGATCAGCCCGGTTTCGGCATAGAGCCAGCGGAAGGCGATGGCGGCCACCACGATCGACACCAGCACCGGCGTGTAGAAGGCGGCGCGGAACCAGTGGATCCCCGGCAGCGAGCGATTCACCAGCACAGCCAGAGCAAGCGAGCCGAGCACCACCGGCGGCACCACACCCACGAGATAAAGCAGCGTGGTGCCGAGCACCTTGAAGAACATCGGATCGGCCAGCAGCCGCAGGATGTTGGCCAGCCCCACAAATCGCAGCGGCTCGCTCACATCCAAGCCGCTCTGGGTGAAGCTCATCACCAAAGCCATCGCCGCGGGGATCAACACCGAGAGGGCGATCAGCACCAGCCCCGGCGCGAGAAAGCCCCAGGCCGTTGCGGTTGCGTTGCCGGTGCGAGGGGAAGGCTCAGACATGCAGCCAGCCGTGATCGCGCCATTGTGGGAGATCCTTCTCAATCAGCCAGTCGCCTGATGTCGATCACCCCGACTGCGGACATCGCCGATCCGCTCGAGGTGCTGCAACGGGTGTTCGGGTACGCCAGCTTCCGCGGGCCCCAGGAGGCGATCGTGCGGCACGTAATCGCCGGGGGCTCGGGGCTGGTGCTGATGCCCACCGGCGGCGGCAAATCCCTCTGCTATCAAGTGCCGGCGCTGTGCAGACCTGGCCTGGCGGTGGTGATTTCGCCGCTGATCGCCCTGATGCAAGACCAGGTGGAGGCCCTGCAGCAATTGGGCATTGCTGCAGCGGCGTTGCATTCCGGTCTGGAAGCGGAGGAGGCGAGTGGGGTGTGGCGCCAGTTGGAGGCTGGATCACTCGACCTCTTGTATGTTTCGCCCGAGCGATTGCTGAGTGGCGATCTGCTGGAGCGCCTGGGATCAGCCCAGCCGGCAATCGCTCTGTTCGCCATCGATGAGGCGCACTGCGTCTCCCAATGGGGGCACGACTTCCGCCCTGAATACCGCCAGCTCGATCAGCTAGCGGAGCGATTCCCGCAGGTGCCGCGCCTGGCACTGACCGCCACCGCCGATCCGCGCACCCAGGCGGATATCCGCGAGCGCCTCGGGCTGCAGCAAGGCGAGGTGTTCCTGGCCAGCTTCGATCGACCGAACATCCGCTATCTGCTGCGCCACAAGCAGAGCGGCAGCCAACAGTTGCTGCAGTTCCTGGCGGAGCACCGGGGGGAATCCGGGATCGTGTACGCCCGCTCCCGCAGCCGCGTGGATCGCCTGGCCGCTGAGCTCAAGGCCGCCGGCTACGACGCCATCGGCTACCACGCCGGCATGGAGGCGGAGCAGCGGCGCAAGGCCCTACAGCGCTTCCGGCTGGGCAGTGGCGTGGTGGTGGTGGCCACCATCGCCTTCGGCATGGGCATCGACAAGCCCGATGTGCGCTTCGTGGCCCACGTGGATCTGCCCAAGAGCCTGGAGGCCTATTACCAGGAAACGGGCCGAGCAGGCCGCGATGGCCTGCCGGCAGTAGCCTGGATGACCCGCAGCCCCGGCGATATCCCCCAACTGCGCCGCTTCATCGACGACTCCAGCGCCCCTGAAGAGCAGAAGCGGATCGAGCACGGCAAGCTCGAGGCCCTGATCGCCTACAGCGAAGCCAGCGACTGCCGCCGCCAGGTGCTGCTTCGCCACTTCGGCGAAACACTGCCGGAACGCTGCGGCAACTGCGACGGCTGCCTCGAGCCCAAACAGCGGAGCGACTGCCGCGTGGCCGCCCAGAAGGCGCTCTCAGCGGTCTATCGAACGGGGCAACGCTTCGGAGCGGCCCATGTGGTGGATGTGCTGCTCGGCGGGAACACCGAACGGATCCGCAGCCAAAACCACAACCAATTGAGCGTTTATGGGATCGGCAAGGAGCTCGATCGCGGCCAATGGCGGGCGCTGCTGCGGCAGCTTGTGAGCCTGGGCGCCCTGCAGTCGCCGGAGGAAGCAAAAGGTGGCCTTTGCTTTGGCGCCCCGGAGCTGGTGCAGCCGCTGCTGCGGGGCGAGCAAACCTTGGAGCTGGCGTTGCCGCCACCGGCCAAGGAGCAGCGATCACGCACTAGAACCTCCGGGAACAACAGCGCCGCGGCAAGCCTCGAGCCGGACGATCCCCTACTGGCGGCGCTGAAGAGCTGGCGGCGGGAGCAGGCCAGCCGCCAGGGCGTTCCGCCCTATGTGGTGTTCCACGACCGCACCCTGATCGAACTGGCGGCCGCACGGCCCAGCTCCCTGGAGGAAATGAGTGGTGTGAGCGGTATCGGCAGCGCCAAGCTGGAGCGCTACGGCGAGGCGCTACTGGAGGTGCTCCTAACGGGCTGAACGGCCGATAGCCTCAGGCGACAACAGCGTTGTTCCATGAGCGCCATAGCCGCCGCGATCCGCACCATCGAGGTGGCACTCAGCGCCAACCCCTACCCGGTGCTGATCGGCCGCGGTGCTCTGAACAACCTTGGCAACCAGATTCGAGCCCAGGGCATCAAGGCCGGCACCAAGGTGCTGGTGGTGACCAACCCCGTGGTGGACGATCACTACGGCGCCTCCGCCATGGCCAGCCTGGAGGCGGCCGGCTTCAGCGCCAGCCTGCTGGTGATCGAAGCGGGTGAAGATCAGAAAACCCCGGCCACCGTGGCCCAGATCCACGACGCCGCCTTTGCGCGCAAGCTCGAGCGCGGCTCCCTGATCGTGGCCCTCGGAGGCGGTGTGGTGGGCGACATGGCAGGGTTTGCCGCCGCCACCTGGCTTCGCGGCATTGCGGTAGTGCAGGTGCCCACCACCCTGCTGGCCATGGTGGATGCCTCGATCGGCGGCAAAACCGGGGTGAATCACCCAGGCGGCAAAAACCTGATCGGCGCCTTCCATCAGCCGCGCCTGGTGCTGATCGATCCAGACACGCTCAAAACCCTGCCGGAACGGGAGTTCCGAGCGGGGATGGCCGAGGTGATCAAGTACGGAGTCATCGGCGATGCCGAACTGTTCCAGGAACTGGACACTGCCGGCGAGCGACTGGCCTCCATGCAAACCCTGCCCTCCGAGTTGCTGCAGAGCGTGCTCGAGCGTTCCGCTGCCGCCAAGGCGAAGGTGGTGGCCGCCGACGAACGGGAGGGCGGCCTGCGGGCGATTCTCAATTACGGCCACACGCTCGGCCACGTGGTGGAAGCCCTCTGCGGCTATGGCACCTATTTGCACGGCGAAGCCGTGGCCATCGGCATGGTGGCCGCCGGTGAACTGGCCCTGGAGCTGGGCCTCTGGAGCGCCGAAGATCAACGCCGCCAGCGGGACGTGATTGCAGCGGCCGGCTTGCCGCTCACCTGGCCGGATCTGCAGCCGGCATCCGTGCTCGAGTGCCTCCAGGGCGATAAGAAGGTGCGCGAAGGCTGCGTGCGCTTTGTGCTGCCTACGGCGCTCGGCCAGGTTGAGATCCGCAGCGACGTGATGGCTGATCAGGTGCTCGCCGCTCTGGAGCGCTGCCGCTGAGGGCGGCGCCGATCAAGCAATCGAGCTCACCGCTCGAGCGATCAACACCGTGAGGATCAGGATCGCCAGCAACACCTGCAGAGCCATTACCAACTTGGCGGGCCTGGAAATCAGCGCCTCGCTGGTGGGGCCGTAGGTGGAATTCACATTGAGCGAGATAAACAAATAGTCAATCAAGTGAGGAAAAGGCGGCGCTTCGCCTTCGCGACTGGGCCAGACAAAGGCCCCACCAGGTGTGCTCACATCGAGAAAGACGTAAATGAACATGAACACCAGCACGCTCTCCATGTACACCGCGCCCACATCCCAGAGGCTGGCCAACCCACCGCCTTTGTGATGGCCAGCGGTGAAAATCATCGCGAAGACATTGGCGATCACCTGCAGCACAGAGAAGCAGAGATACACAAGCCCCCAGCGAAACAGGGGTTTGCGATGGCCCCGCAGTAAGGCCACCACGAGCCCCAGGGTGACCACCACAAACAGCACCGTGCCGGCGCGCTCCACGCTGGCCACCAGGCCCTTAAACGCCGGCGCAATCACCTGATCCTGTTCGAGGCGATGGGCCAGCAACAGATCCATGATCCACACAGTGGTGGTGGCTACAATCAACGCGATCCGCCCGCGGCCGTGGGTGAGCCGCTCCCGCAGCAGATCAGCAGGAGAAGCGTTCCTCTGATCCATGGAGATCACTCTATGAGCCGCACCCCCGCAGGATGCAGCGCTCAGCCCAGCGGTGGATCGTTCAGAAACAAAGCGCTGTTGATCGGTGCGGCGGTGGCGTCGTCCCTTGCAAAAGCCACCCAACGGAAATCACCGAGGGTGTGGGGATCCACCAGCCGCAGCAAAGCCTCACGGCGCGCCAACAGATTTGCCAGTTCGCCAGCAGGCTGCCGCTGCAACGCATGCAGCCGTTGAGCCAAACCAAGCGCCAGCAGGGCTTCCCCCTGGCGCCGCTGCCCGAGGGGCTGCCAGCCATGTGCGGTTGCCGCAGCTTCCAGGCTCTCTAAGCAAAGGTGGGCCGTGAGATCCCAGTGGCCCGGCTGCTGAAGCGGATCGTCGCTGGCCTGTTGGCGCCGGTAGGCCATCAGGGTGCCGTTGCTGCGCTGCGGGGCGTAGTAGCGCCAAGCCTCGTGGGCGTAATCGATCACCAGCAACACACCCGAGCGCAACCCTGCTGCTGCCTGCTGCAGCCAGGGGCCGAGCTCCGGATGCAGTTCCGTGCACCAGCCCGGTGACCGCTGAGAGCCTGGAGGGCAAAGACCCAACGGCGCGAGTTGCTCGGTGGCTTCAGGCTCCAGGGGCTCGCCGGGCTCGAGCCGCAGCGAGGGCCCAGCGGCCGGATCCTCGTGTAAGCCCACCCGTTGGCGGCGCCAGAGAGCTCCGTCCCACTCGATGCGCTCCACCGCCAGGGCATCGAGCACTTCATGGGCCAGCAGCACTCCAGCCACCGGTTCAGCAGCCAACGCCTCGGCGCTGAGCCAGCGGCAGGGCAGTGGTGCCTCCGTCAAGCGACGCCGCTGCCGCTCGGCCATGCCGGCATTGGGCTCGATCAGCAGCAGCGTGGTGCGAGCAGCCAGATGGGGCCAACCCGCCGCCAGCTGCTCCGCAAGCTGCAGAGCTAGATCCCCCTCGCCAGGACCGGCCTCCACCAGAGCCAAGGGCTGATCGGCTGGTTGCTGCTCCAGCCACTGGGCAAGCTGTGGCGCCAGCAGGGCAGCGAAATCAGGACCGAGGGATGGGGAGGTGGCGAAATCGCCGCGGGGACCCACCTGCAAGCGGCCACTGCCATAGGCGCCGTGTTCGGGGTCGTGGAGGGCCCACTGCATGTAGGTGCGAAAGGGCACCGAACCACCAGCGGCCTGCAGACGATCCGCCAGCCAGGGCGGAGCGGGATGTGAGCGCGCGGCGCTGGAGGTCACGGCGGGATGAAGGGCTCAGGGAGAATGCTCGCCACTGAAGCAGGCGCCATGAAGAGAGTGATGAGCTGGCTTGCGGGAGCAGCCCTCAGCCTGGCGCTGCTGCTGGGGTTCGGCGCCGGCCCGGCCCTGGCCTACGACAACCCCGACCTGCTGCCCGATCACCCGACCCCGGTGATCGATCTGGCCAAGATCCTCACGGACACCCAGCGCACGGCACTGGAAGCCGAGCTCAACGATTTCGAAGCGGTGAGCGGCTGGAAGCTGCGGGTGCTCACCCAGTACGACCGGACGCCCGGCCGCGCCGTCAAAGACTTCTGGGGCCTAGATGAGCGCAGCCTGCTGCTGATCGCCGATGAGCGCGGCGGCAACCTGCTCAACTTCAACGTGGGCGATGCACTGTTTGCTCTGATGCCCCGCACTTACTGGGTGGAGCTACAGACGCGCTTCGGCAACGTGTATTACGTGCGTGATCACGGCCAAGACGCCGCGATCCTCGATTCGCTGCACACGGTGAAGGGGTGCCTCGAAATCGGCGGCTGCCAGGTGGTGCCAGGCCTTCCCCAGGAGCAGTGGCTGCTGACGCTGGCCACCTCGGTACTGGGGGGACTGATCGTGGGCTTCGCCGCCTACCCCCGCAAGCCGGAGCACACGGTGGAGTGGGCCTGGGTGCTGCTGCTCTCACCGCTCTGGGTGATTCTGTTCGGCGTGTTCGGCGTGGCGCCGATCATCACCCGCACCCCTGACGTCCTGCCGTTGGTGCGCAATGCACTCGGTTTCGTTGGTGCCATTGCCGTGGCCTATCTGATTGCTCAGAACACCGTGGGCAAGCAACGCCTCAAGGACAGTGAAACCTGAAGGATCAGAGCTTTTGAGACAGGCTGCGGGGGCCAACCCGCTCTAATTGTTCGAGGCGACAGCTCAACGAATCCGCAGGCTCGCAGCTGGGCTGCTGTGCCACTGCTGTAGCGGCACCGGCGAGGGCCCGCAGCTCCTGGAGGCTGGCCTCATAGAAGGCCTTCAACGCTGCGTAGCGCTTCACCGGCTGGCCGTAATAGCTGTGGCCGGCGAGGGTGGGGAAGGAGGCCCATTCGGGTGCCAGTTTGGCGGCCAGATGGGGCGTGAACAGGCCCAGATCCGCCAGGTGCAACGCCCCACGGCGCTGAATCAGAAACAGAGCCGCCTGATCCTGCGCCTCAGGCCCAAACCCCTGAAGCTGAAGGCTGCGGCTGGCAAGTGCCCAGGTGAACGGCATGAACTGGTAGGCACCAGCGGCCGCACTGGCGTAACGGCCAGTGGAAATCACCCGATCGGGATGGCGATCGAGGCCAGGCATCAGGCCTCCACCAAACATGATTCGGTAGCCCACGTCTTCGCCGCGGGCCCAGGTGCCCTCGGCATAGCGGATGGTGTTGAGCAATGCACGTCGCTCAGGGGTGAGCGCGTAACGAAAGACGCCCTCGAGAGCAGAAAGACCATCGGTGCCGGTCAACAAGGCCAGCTGTGAGCGGGGCCGAACGGAATCACCGAAGCCCGAGGGGCGAGAGGCCAACACCGGTGACTGCTCAGTCATCTGCATCGGTGCCGACATCCGCAGCGGCTCGATCAGGCTGGCCGCCGATGCCTCAGCTCGAACAGGCGCTTGAAACAGACAGGCCGATGCCGCAGCCGCAAGCCCCGCCATCAGAACAGGAGAGCGATAAGTATGCAAAAACAGAACGTTTGCTAACAAACCGATTCCAATGACAAACAACAAACCTTCAGGCCATCAAGGAGACAACCATCGGGCAATGTGAGCCACAGACTCTCTAATCAGAAAGCAGAGCTGTTCGCTGATGCGCAGGAGAGACAGCGGCGAACCAACACAAAACGATGAACCCTGAATTAGAAGCGCAGAAAACAATAAAGATCAATTGCGGCCATTTTGACTCACAAACCCGTGCATGGGAAATGCAGTGGTGCCACCGCAATAACCGTCTACAGAGAACACAAGTCGTCTTGACGCATTCAGATCACTGACCTCAACAGGGATTAGTAATCAAGGGCACGCCCTTTATTAGCGATGCTTTTGGCCACATCTTTGCCGCGGGCTGTAGCAATCAGCACAGCTGCTGCCTGTTCAGCGCCATCGCACGGCAGGGGCTCAGCGAGGGGCGGCAACAACGGCTGATCCAGCTGCCAATCGCCTTGCTCCAGTTGATCGCGACTGAGAAAGCGATGCCAACCATGGTGCTGCAGCGCGTGCTCCAGCACGGGCGCCTCCGCAAACCCCTCACGACGCACCAGGTGAATGCCAAGTCCAGCCGTCAGGGCTTCGCAGAAGGTGCTGTAGCCCGGTTTGGTGATGATCCGGCTGCAGAGGGGCATCAGCTCCAGGGGGCGCAACTCCGGTGGAATCAAACTGGCATTGCTGGCGGCCTGGGCAACGGCGGCATCACTCACCAGAAAGTGATGCCCTGGCCAATGGCTCAACAGCTCCGGCGCCAGGCTGAGGCCCAAGCCACCAAATCCCACCAGAACGGTGTGCTCCGGAGCAGCGCTGAGTTGCAGCTGCTCCCGCAACCGCTCAGGCCGATGACGCGGGCGACCCGCGGTGAGCCCCACAGCGGTGGCTGGCAACCCCCAATCCATCGGCATCGACAAGGGGCATCGGATCAGGGCCGTTCCCTGGCGATAGGCGCTCAGGGCCCGATCAGCCCAGGGCTGGAACGCGTCACCCATTGGCCGATAGATGGCATCCCATCCAAAATTGGCAAGCCAAACCAGCGGTGCTCCGGCCGCTGAGGCCAAGGCCGCCGCCGCCGGTGCCACATCCCCCAGCACGAGCACCGGTTGGCGTTGAGCAGCCAGCCAGCGAGCCTCCCGCTCGATCTGAGCGGGCAGCTGCTGCTCGAGCTGCGTGAGCGCGGCCAGGGTGGCATCGGCATCGGCGCCGAGGGCATCGGCCTGAATCACGCCCACATCCCAGCGGCAAGGGCGGTGCTTAAACGGCACCGCACCGAAGGCGAGCTGCAGAAAAGCTGGAGCGAGCGGGGTGGAGAGCACGATCCGCCAGCTGGGTTGCTGGGCGTGGAGCGCCGTGAGCACTGCGGCCACCCGCGATCCATGGCCGAAGCCATGGCCGCTCACGCAGGCGTAAATCAGCAAGGTTGAAGCTCAGCCGCCCGCAACAGCGTGTGGCGGTAGCGAAGGGTGCCATCGGGGCCATACCAACGGTGGCTGATTTCGGTGAGCTCGCCGTCGCGCATTTCCACCCAGCTGAAGTGGCGCAGGGCCATGCCCTGCTCGTCGTGGCTGTGGCGGGGAACGAACGCCGTATTGAGATAGGCGGTGCCGGTGCGATCACAGCTGAAGCTGAGCCGCTCCCCCTGGCCTCGCTTGAGGTGGTGATGCATATGGCCAAACACCACCAGCGGCAGCGGGCGGTGCTGACGGATCTGGTCGATGGCTAGGGCCAGATCCTGATCGCCCCAGTCGCAGGCAGGAGGTTTCCAATCCCGACCGCAGGGATCCGAGGCATGACTGCCCAGGCCACTGGGACCGCAATGCGCCAGCAGAATCAACGGCAGGGCTGGATCGGCCTTGAGCGCAGCGGCACTGATCCGTGCTGCCGACTCCTGCAAGCTGACCGGCCCGAACGCCGCCAGGGCCGCCTGGTTCAGGTGAAAGCCGCCGCCGGCACTGGCGGGCCTGCCGCCCACCACAGCCAGCCCCGGTGGATGGAGCTCCCTAAGCCCCCAGCCGCAGTGACGCTCACCGAGGGCATCGAGCTGACGCTGGAGGGTGCGGCCGCTGGCATCACGGCCGGTGTCGTGGTTACCGAGCACGCAGGCCAGCGGCAAGGGAAGCCGCGCGAGCCGGGCGGGAATCCTGGGCTGACCATCGCTGAGGTCTCCCACCACCAGCAACGCATCTGGCGCCAACAGCTCGAGAAGCTGCTCATCAACGCTGTCCCATTGCCCGTGCAGATCTCCGGCGATGGCGATGCGGAGCTCTGCCAAACGAGTGCCTAGGCTGCCGCCATCCTGCACCAGGTAGGGCCAGACCCTTGGTTTTCGCGGCTGCCCAGAACACCAGCGACGGTTGTCCGCCCCACGCGCAGCTGCCGGCTGCGATTGCTGAGCTCAAGCGCCAGCGCAAGGCCGTGATCCTGGCGCACTACTACCAAGAGCCCGAGATTCAGGACATCGCCGATTTCATCGGTGATTCGCTCGAGCTCTCCCGCAAAGCCGCCGCCACCGACGCCGAGGTGATCGTGTTCTGCGGGGTGCACTTCATGGCCGAGGTGGCCAAGATCCTCAGCCCGGAGAAAACCGTGTTGCTGCCTGATCTCGAAGCCGGCTGCACCCTCGCCGATGCCTGCCCAGCGGATGCCTTCGCGGCCTTCCGGGCCAGTCACCCCGATCACCTGGTGGTGAGCTACATCAATTGCTCAGCGGCGGTGAAGGCTCAGAGCGATTTGATCTGCACCAGCAGCAACGCGGTGGATCTGGTGAAGCAGCTGCCCGCGGATCGGCCGATCCTGTTTGCGCCGGATCAGAACCTCGGCCGCTGGGTGCAACGCCAGAGCGGCCGCGAGCTCACCCTCTGGCCCGGCAGCTGCATCGTGCACGAAACCTTCAGCGAGCAGGCGCTGCTGCAGCTCAAGCTCGAGCACCCAGGGGCCGAGGTGCTGGCCCACCCGGAATGCCAGCAACACCTGCTCGATCACGCCGATTTCATCGGCTCCACCAGCTCGTTGTTGCGCCGCGCCGAAGCTTGTGAGGCCAGCGGTTTCATCGTGCTCACCGAACCCGGAATCCTGCACCAGATGCGCAAGGCCGTGCCCGGCAAGGAGTTCTATGAGGTTCCGGGTGCCGACGGCTGCAGCTGCAACGCCTGCCCCTACATGCGGCTCAACACGCTCGAGAAGCTGTGGCAGTGCCTCAACGACATGGCCCCAGCGATCGAACTCGATGAGGCGATGCGGCAGCGGGCCCTGGCACCGATCCAGAAGATGCTGGAGATGAGCCGCTAGTAGCTGTAGTTGGCCACAAACAGGCTGGTGTCATCCGATGGCTCCGAGCCGGGCTCGTAAGCCCCGCGGCTGGCGGCCCCGTTAGCGCGGGCCCGAGCCATCAGCGCCGCCTGGCCAGCCACCTGATCGTTGCCACCCCAGTGCTTGATGCAGGAGTGCTGCAACGCGCGGCCGTAGGAGAAGCCCAGGTGCCACGGGGCATAGCCCTGGGCAGCCACCTGATTGATGGCATTGAGGCAGAGGCTGGCGTCCTCCTCGCTCAGACCACCGCTGAGAAAGAGAATCGCCGGCACCGCAGCAGGAACCGTGCGGCTGAGGGTGCGCACCGTGAATTCCCCCACCTCCTCGGCGCTGGCCTGCTGGGAGCAGGCGGCTCCGGGACAGGTCATCGAGGGTTTGAGCAGGCTGCCCTCCAGAAACACGCCATTGATCGCCAGGGCTTCGTAGGTGGTTCGCAGCACCCATTCCTGCACCGAGGCCGTGGTGGTGATGTCGTGATCGCCATCCATCAGGATCTCCGGCTCCACGATCGGCACCAGCCCCTGCTCCTGCACCGTGCGGGCATAGCGGGCCAGGCCCCAGGCGTTCTCACGCACCGCCAACTCCGAGGGGGCCCCGTTGCCACTGATCTGCAACACCGCCCGCCATTTGGCAAACCGCGCGCCCCGGGCGTAGTAGCGCGCGGCCCGCTCCGCCAGCCCCTTCAGACCGGTGCACCAGCTCTCCCCGGTCACACCACCGGCAAGAGGTTCCACCCCCTGATCCACCTTGATGCCGGGAACGATGCCCTGCTTCTGGAACAACTCCACGATCGGGGCGCTCCCGGCCTCGGCCGTGCTGTCTTGAAACAGGGTTTCCTCGTAGAGGATCACGCCGGAGATGTGCTCGCTCAGGCCCTCGGTGGTGGCCAACAGGCTGCGGTAGGCGCGCCGGTGCTCCTCGCTGTTCTCCAGGCCAATGGCATCGAAGCGCTTGCCGATCGTGCCGGTGGATTCATCCGCCGCCAGCAACCCTGTGCCGGGCGTCGCCAGAGCCGCGGCAGTCGCGGCGAGCTCATCGCGGAAATCGTTCAGCGCCATGGCTTGCAGCCGGAAGAATCACCCCCTGGCTAGAAACGCTGCCCGCGGACGTCAACGGGCTGACGCAGAGCTGCAACGCGGCTGGTCATGATTCAGCGCTAACCACGCTCCACAAGCCCCACCGCCGATGCCCCTCGCCCCAGGCGGCCTGCTGCAGCTCAGCCCCGAGGGGCTCTACTGCCCAGCGGCGCGGGCCTGGATCGATCCCTGGCGCCCCGTGCCGCGGGCGCTGATCACCCACGCCCATGCCGATCACGCCCGCCCGGGCTGCGGCGAATACTGGGCGATTGCCGCCAGTGAGGGGATCCTGCGGGAACGGCTCGGCGCGGAGATCAAACTGCTGCCGGTGGAGTACGGCCAGCTGCACCGAATCGGCGAAGCGCGCGTGTCGTTCCATTCGGCGGGTCATGTGCTCGGCAGTGCCCAGATCCGGCTGGAGGCCGGCGGCGAAAGCTGGCTGGTGAGCGGCGACTACAAACGCTGCGCCGATCCCAGCTGTGCTCCTTTCGAACCGGTGCAGGCGGATGTGCTGATCAGCGAAGCCACCTTCGGGCTGCCGATCTACCGCTGGAAGAGCGGCGCCGACATCGCAGCGGAGATTCTGCAGTGGTGGCGTAGCGCACCAGATCGCCCCTCGGTGCTGTTCGCCTATGCCTTCGGTAAGGCACAGCGGGTGCTGGCGGAGCTGCATCGCCTCGGGGTGAGCGACGAGGTGCTGCTGCATGGCGCCGTGGAGCGGCTGATGGCGCCTTACCGGCAGGCGGGCGTAGCGATGCCTCCCACCCGGCCATTGGCTGAGCTGGAACGCAATGCCGACTTGAGCGGCCGGCTGCTGATCGCTCCACCGGCGGCCCATCGCAGCCGCGGGCTGGGGCGCTTCGCCAAAGCCCAGAACGGCTTCGTGAGCGGCTGGATGGCTGTGCGCGGCGCCCGCAGACGGCGCGGCTATGGCCGCGGTTTCGTGATGAGCGACCACGCCGACTGGGCCGGACTGCTGCAGAGCGTGCGGGAAAGCCAGGCCCAACAGGTGTATGTGACCCACGGCCAGAGCAACGTGTTGGCGCGCTACCTGCAGGAGGTGGAGGGCATCAGCGCCGAGCCGCTGGAGGGGCACTTCGAGGCCGAACGCTTCGACGACGACGCCCCAACGGCAGACAGCGACGGTGCCGGGATCGCGGCGAGCTCTGCAGAGAACTGATGCAAGCCTTCGCTGCCCTCTTCCGTCAGCTGGATGGCACCAGCAGCACCAGCGCCAAACTCGAGGCCCTGGAGACCTACTTCCGGAGCGTGCCTCCCGCTGATGCTGCCTGGGCCCTGGCGCTGCTGCTGGGCAAACGGCGCAAGCGCTTGATCACCGGGCGGCGGCTAAGGGAGATCTGCCTGGCCTCCACAGGCCTGCCGGAATGGTTGTTTGAGGCCTGCCATACCCAGGTGGGTGATTCAGCCGAAACGGTGGCCTTGGTGTGGCAGCAACGCCCGGATCACCAAAGCGATCCCCAATCCAGCAGCTCAGGCCTCGAGCAACCTCTGGCCCAGTGGATGGATGAGCGACTCCCAGCACTCGCCGCCCTGCAGGGAGATGAACAAGCCCAAGCGGTGCAGGCCTGTTGGCGCAGCCTGCCGGCGGATCAACTGCTGCTGGTGAACAAGCTGCTCAGCGGAGGCTTCCGCGTGGGCGTCTCCACCGGGCTGGTCACCCGGGCGCTGGCCCGCAGCGCAGAGCTCGATGAGGCGTTGGTGGCGCACCGGCTGATGGGTGGGTTCAGCCCAAGTGGAGAAGCGTTCACCGCGCTCACCGCCGCAGCCGGCCATGGCGAGGATTGCTCCGCCCGGCCCTATCCCTTTTTCCTGGCCAGCCCGCTGGAGCCTGGCCAGCTGGAGCACACGTCTCCCGAGAGCTGGCAGCTGGAGTGGAAATGGGATGGCATCCGCGGTCAATTGATTCATCGCGCCGGCGGTTGCAGCCTCTGGAGCCGCGGCGAAGAACTGATCAATGAGGCCTTCCCCGAGCTCATCGCCCTGGCGGAGGAATTGCCCCAGGGAACGGCGCTGGATGGAGAGGTGATCGTCTGGCATAGCGACGCCGAAACGCCGGAATCCTTCGCCAGCCTGCAGCGACGGCTGGGGCGCAAGGCTCCGAGCCGCAGCCTGCAGCGCGACTGTCCCGCAGCGTTTGTGGCCTACGACCTACTTGAACATCAGGGCGCGGATCTGCGTCAGCAGCCCTTAGAGCAGCGGCGCGAGCTGTTGGAGCAGCTGCATCAGAGCTGGGTGCAGCAACCAGACACCGCAACCACAGGGCGCCTTCGCCTCTCGGCCACGCAGACCCTCCAACGCTGGAGTGAGCTAGATGCGGTGCGAGACCAAGCACGTGCAAAGCGAGCTGAAGGGCTGATGCTCAAAGCCCTCGACTCGCCCTATCTGGTGGGGCGCAAACGCGGCCACTGGTGGAAGCACAAGCTCGAGCCGCTGCGGCTGGATGCCGTGCTGCTCTACGCCCAGGCCGGCAGCGGCAAGCGCGCCAACCTGTACACCGACTACAGCTTTGGCCTCTGGAACGACGAGGGCGCGTTGGTGACCTTCGCCAAGGCCTACTACGGACTCGACGATGGCGAAATCCGCCAGCTAGACCGCTGGATCCGCGCTCACACCACCGAGCGCTTCGGGCCGGTGCGTGCGGTGGAGCCACTGCAGGTGTTCGAGCTGGCCTTTGAAGGCATCCAAGCCTCGAAACGCCACAAGTGCGGCTTCGCAGTGCGCTTCCCGCGCATCAGCCGCTGGCGCAGCGACAAACCGGCCAGCGAAGCCGACAGCCTGGCCAGCGCCCGGGCGCTGATGGAGCAGCTGGCATGAGCACTCCTCTCGCACCGATCGAGGCCTGGTTCACCCAACAGGGCTGGAACCCGATGGCCTTCCAGCGGCAATGCTGGCAGGCGTATCTGGCAGGCGAAAGCGGCCTGCTGCAGGTGCCCACCGGCTCCGGCAAGACCTACGCCGCCGTGATGGGCCCGATCGCAGAAATGCTGGCGGCGCAGCAAAACGACCCAAAAACCCGCGGCCTGCGCCTGCTGGTGATCACACCGCTACGGGCCCTTAGCCGCGATCTAGCCCTGGCGATCGAGCAACCGATCAGCGCCATGGGCTGGCCGTTGCGGGTGGCAATTCGCAATGGCGACACCGCCACCTATGAGCGCAGCAAACAACTACGCACCCCGCCCGAGATCCTGATCACCACCCCCGAATCGCTGAGCGTGCTCCTGGCCAACGCCAAGGCACCCGAGCTGTTCGCCCAGCTGCAGGCGGTGGTGCTCGATGAATGGCATGAGCTGATGGGCAGCAAGCGAGGCAGCCAAACGGAGCTCTGCCTGAGCTGGTTGCGGTGGCAGCGACCTCAACTGCGCACGTGGGCGATCAGCGCCACCATCGGCAACCTTGAGGAAGCCGCCCGAGCCGCCCTCGGGATGGCCGCAGGCACCCCCCGGATCATCACCTCCGAAATCCAGCGAGCCACAGCGATCCGCAGCCTGCTGCCGGAGAGCATCGACGGCTTCCCCTGGGGCGGTCACCTGGGGCTGCGCATGTACGAAGAGCTGGTGGCCGGACTGGATCCAGCGGTGAGCACGTTGCTGTTCACCAACACCCGCAACCAGGCCGAACGCTGGCACCAGTGCCTGCGCTTTGCCTGCCCGGAGATGGAGGACGCCCTGGCGCTCCATCACAGCGCCATCGACCGGGCCGAACGTGAAGCGATCGAAGCGCGGGTGAAGGCTGGCGAGTTGCGCTGGGTGGTGTGCACCAGCTCCCTGGATCTGGGGGTCGACTTCCAGCCCGTGGAGCGGGTGGTGCAGATCGGCAGCGCCAAAAACCTGGCCCGTCTGCTGCAACGGGCCGGCCGCAGCGCCCACTGCCCGGGGGGCACCTCCCAGGTGCTGTTCATGCCCACCAATGCGCTCGAGCTCCTAGAGGTGAGCGCCATGCGACGCGGGCTGGAGAACGGACTGGTGGAACACCGCCGGCCGCCGCAGCTACCGCTCGATGTGCTGCTGCAACACCTCACCAGCCTCGCCTGCGGGCCCGGCCTACATCCGGAACAGGAGTTGGAGACGGTGCGCAGCTGCTGGAGCTTCCGCCAACTCAGCGATGCCCAGTGGCAATGGTGCCTCACCTTTCTCGAGCATGGCGGCGAGTGCCTGGGCGCCTATCCCCGCTACCACAAGCTCGTGCGCGACGGTGATGTCTACCGGGTGGTCGACAAAACGATCGCTCGGCTGCATCGCTTCAACATCGGCACGATCACGGCCGATCGATCCGTAACCGTGCGGTTTGTGCGCGGCGCCGTGATTGGCCACGTGGAGGAGGCCTTCATCGGCCGGCTCAAACCCGGTGATGTGTTTTTCTTCGCCGGCCGGCAGCTGGAGTTCGTGCGGCTGCGCGAGATGACAGCCCAGGTGAAAGCCACCAGCAAAAAAAGCTCCACGGTGCCGGCCTGGGCCGGAGGGCAGATGGCGCTTTCGGATCTGCTCAGCCGCCATCTGCGCGATGAGGTGGATCGCTGCGCCCGGGCCATCGATGGCGAATCCAGGCTGGATACGCTGGAGCTCCAGGCGCTGGAGCCCCTGCTGCAACGGCAGGCGAATCTTTCAGGCCTGCCCCGCAGCGATCAACTGCTGGTGGAAATCTGCCGCAGCCGCGAAGGCAGCCATCTGTTTGTTTATCCCTTTGAAGGGCGCTTTGTGCATGAGGGCATCGGCTTCCTCTGGGCCTGGCGCCTGGCCCGCCATCGCGCCAGCACGATCACGGTGTCGGTGAACGACTACGGCTTTGAGCTGCTAGCGCCAAAGGCCTACCCGTTTGAGGAGCTGCTCGATCTCCATGGCGATGATCTCTTGGAGATCAACAACCTGGCGAGCGATCTGGAGCAGGCCCTCAACTTCTCCGAGCTCTGCCGGCGGCGGTTCCGCGCCATTGCCCAGGTGAGCGGGCTCATCAGCCAGGCGATGCCTGGACAGAACAAAACAGGCGGCCAGCTGCAGATCAGCGCCGCCCTTCTGTTTGACGTATTCCAAAAACACGAACCTGGCAGCTTGCTGCTGGAGCAGGCCCGGCGCGAGGTATTGGAGGAGCAGCTGGAATGCGAACGACTGCAGGCCGCGCTCGAGCGCATGCAAAGTTGCACCTGGAGAGTGGAGCGGATCGCCCGTCCGGGTCCGCTGGCATTCCCACTGCTCGTGGAACGCTTGAACAATCGCCTGAGCAATGAATCACTACTGGATCGTGTGCAGCGGTTGATCAACGAAGCGCAACGGGCTGAAGCCCTGTGAACGCCATCCACATCAGAGTGAGCAGATGGTGAGCGCACTTCTCAACATCCTCTGGGTGGTGCTCGGCGGCCTGGTGATGGCCCTGGGCTGGTGGCTGGCAGGACTGGTCTGCGCGCTCACGATCGTGGGGTTGCCCTGGGCGCGCTCCTGCTTCGTGATCGGAGCCTTTTCGCTCTGGCCCTTCGGTCAGGAGGCGGTGAATCGGCGCGAGTTGCACGGCCGCGGCGACCTGGGTACCGGCACCCTCGGACTGTTGGGCAACGTGATCTGGTTTCTGCTGGCGGGCTGGTGGCTGGCCATCGGCCACCTCACCTCGGCCCTGGCCTGTTTCATCACGATCATCGGCATTCCCTTCGGGATTCAGCACATCAAGCTGGCCCTGATTGCGCTGGCACCTGTCGGGATGACGGTGGTGCCGATCCGCCGCTGAACACAGGACTCAGCCGCCTCTTTACTCTCCGCCATCCATGGGCCGATCCGTCACCTCTCACGCCGTGCCCAGTCCGTGATGCAGGGAATCTCACTGGGCGCCACGGGCTGGATGCGCAGAAAGGAGGCCATGGCACGTGGAAAGAGCTTCAGGCTGGCAAGACCAGCTCAAAACTGTTGCTGCATGAAGTTTCCGCAGAAATCCCACCTGCAGCAGCTGGCTGAGTAAGGCTTGCCGCATGAGCGTCATGCACTGCCCCCTCTGCATCGGTTTGGCCGTTCTCTCGATCGGCCGGGCCATGGCCCACCTGAACCTGCTCGCGTTGATGGTGTGGCCGAACTGGCATGCCCACCACGAATCAAGCGGATTGATGAGTCCAACAACGCTGCACTCCATCTGATCGCAGCTAGCGATGTAGCAGAGGCAACTCCACCTCCTGGCTGAAGCGAACAAAGAACAGGGCATTCCGGATAACGCTCAGCGATGCGCAAGCAGAAGCCACCAGTGCCGGAGTGATGAAAACCGCACGCAAAACACCGGCTGAATTGGAAGCGAGGGGATGCAGCAGCACGGGCTGAGCGTTATTGTTCCGGAGATTCAATTCCTCTCCATGCTCACCGGTTCTGAACTGCTAGCCAAAGTCAAGGAACTTGGCGACGTCTCCAAATCCGACCTGGTTCGTAGCTGCGGCTATGTGAGCACCAAGAAAGATGGTGGTGAGCGACTGAATTTCACCGCCTTCTATGAAGCACTGCTGGAAGCCAAAGGTCTGAGCCTTGGCAACGACGGCGTTGGCCGCGGCAAAGGTGGTCGCAAGCTGAGCTACACCGCCACCGTGCAAGGCAATGGCAACCTGCTGATCGGCAAGGCCTACACCGCCATGCTGGATCTCAAGCCCGGCGATGAATTTGAAATCAAACTGGGTCGCAAACAGATCAAGCTGATCCCCGCAGGCGGCACCGAAGAAGAGTGATCGGCTGAGCCATCACGCTCATTCACACGGATTCCCCCTCTGAACCCCGGCCGACACCGGGGTTTTTTCATGCCCACCACAGCAGAGCCGTGCAGCGCTTAATGTGTTGTCACATCTCAGTCAGCCGTGGAACAGCCCTCTCTCAGCCGCCAATTTGCGATCGCGATGCACGAGCGTTCGATTGACAGCTGCGATGACATCGAGCAGCTGCGCGAGGTGGCCAAAACCCTCTTGCGCGCCTGGCAACTCCAAGCCTCGTTCGCCGAAGAGTATGCCGGGCAACTGATGGGCATCACGCCACTAAAAAACCGCCCCTGAGGGACGGTTCCGAGCAGCGATCTAAGACCGCACCGGTCAGAGGCTCACCAGCGGTTGCCACCACCGCCGCCGCCACCAGCGGGACGGGGCTCAGCTTTGTTCACACGGATCATGCGGCCCATCCACTCCACGTTCTGGAGGTCGTCGATCGCTTTCTGCTCGTCGGCTTTGCTGGCCATCTCAACAAAAGCGAAACCACGCTTGCGGCCGGTGTCGCGATCGAGGGGCAAGCTGCACTTGCGCACAGCTCCATACTCGGCGAACAGGCTCTGAAGGTCCTCTACTTCGGCATCGAAGGAAAGGTTACCCACGTAAATAGTCATGTAATGCGTTAAAGGTATGAACCCGATTCGTTGAATGCCCTGAAGAAAGTCGCTGGCCGAGTGGTGAAATCCTTAGAACCCGCCGCCTGGAGAAGAAACCTGCTGAAGAGTGATCGTTGAATCGGCTTCACCCTACTGCACCCCTGCAGTGGGCATGGGGACACTCCCAGGGTGAATGTTCAAAAAACCCTGAGAGCAGCATCTCCCCAGAGCACACCCTCATCACGGCATGCTCAATCCGTTCATAGCCACCCCGAAGCAATCGGCCAAGCCGATGCCGGGAAGGCTGGAGGTTCACGCATCGGTCACGGGCACAGGATTGACCGTTGCGACACGGGTTTGCGGCGCTGCGAACAGGGCAGGAACCAGCCCGGAATCAAACGAACAGCAACCGGGCCCCACCAGCATGATCGCGAGGCTGCCCCCCAGATAAAGGACCACCAGCTCCAACACATAGATGTTGTGACCTGCGGTGAGGATGTGCTGCAACGCCGCTATCGCCATGGTGCACGTCAGCGCCAAAGCGCCTAAGGGGGTCAAAAAGCCCAGCACCACCAGCCAGCTGCCGATGAGCTCGTAGAAGCCCGCCCCATAGGCAAAAAACAACGGAAAAGGAAAATGCAGCGAGGCCACGTAGGTGGAGGCGAACTGCTGCCAGCAGACCAGGGCACTGCAGGTAGGCCAGCAGCGGCGGGGCCAACGGCTGCACGCGCGAGGAGCAAGCCACCCTGCAGCGGCTCGGTCGCCTACTCGATGACGGAACCGTCCACCTCGGATGCCAGCTTGCTCCCTGAACGCCCGGGCCTTGACTGAACCCGCTCCAGCTCAACACCCCGTTCATCCACCAGCCGATAAATCCGCCCGGTGATCTGGGCTTTTGCACGAGCCGTAAGAACGGCGTGAACCCGGCTCCGCCTCCTCACCTCACAGATCCACACCGTTTCATCCACGCCGCGGCTCTGAATCACGATGGGCATGGCGCAGGAGCGTTAAGGCTTGCCCTTCACTGTCAGCAGGGCAGGGAGATTCCAGTGAGATCAGCAGACAAGCTTCGGGATCAATGGCAAAAGCCAAAGAGCGCCTTCCCAGCTGTTCAGCGGCGCGAATGAATGGGACACCAACCGCAGCTCAAGGGGTGCAGGGCCCATTGGCTGTGATCACCACCTCATCACCCAGCTTCACCGTGTTGAGCACGGCCTGCAGCGCCGGCTGGGCCAGGTTGATGCAGCCGCCTGTCACCTGCTGACCGATGCGTTGGTCGTTGTTGCTGCCGTGAAGGGCAAAGCTGTACCAGCGAAAGGTGCCGTCGTAGCGATTGAAGGCAAACGGCTGCTTCACGCTGTTCACAGGGGCCAGGCTCACATAGCCAATGCCGTATTCACCGGCTTCTCCATCGCCGCTGAAGTCGATGGAGTTCATGTTCTTGAACAGGGTGGACTTGAGCTCTTCTTCTGTTTTGCCCGACTGAGCAATCAGCGCAGGCTCCATCTCAAATCGCTTCTGCGTGAGGATCGCATTCACCCTGAAGCGTCCGAGAGGGGTGTAGCCCTCTTCAAAGCGCGTTCCAGGGCAGGTCACACCAAGGCGTCCATAGCCCACCTTGAACAGCTGACGCCGATCGTCTTCGCGGAGCACCGCAAAACTCTTGGCGGGATCCTTCAGATCAAGTTCAATCTTGATCGCTTCGGAGCCCTTGGAAGCCAACGGCTTGCCGTTCTGGCCCTGGCCGCAACCAGCCAGAGCCAGCGTGATCCCCACGAGGGTGAGTGCGGAACAACGGCGCATCGCTCCTCAAAGCAGTCGCCTCATGATGCCGACCTTTCAGGCCCCCGCCATGGCACAGGCGATCAGAAGATGCCGAGCGTTTTCTTCTTGCAGTAACCCGCTCCAATATTCATCCAACCCGAGGGGCAGGGTTGGCCATTGGTGGGCTGGACCTCGTAGTTGATCGGTGAAACGCAATGCTGCTTGAGATCATTCACATAACCCAGCGGGCAATCGTTGTAGCCAGGCAGTTTCGGGATCCTGGTCTGCGCAGAAACGGGCTGAATCGACAGCAGCGATGGCACCACGCTCACACCGGCGGCCAAAGCGATCGGGAGAATCCTCACCCAAAACGGATCAACTGCAAAAAGATTAGATCTGAACTGCGGCGATGGGATGATTCTCTTGCGTTTTCGGGATTGCACGCCACCGTCCTGCCATGACTTACATCGTGAACAGCCACGACGCCTGGGGCACCGCCGCGGTGGGGGAGTTTCAGTCGCTCGAGCAGGCGCGTGAAGTGTTCAACGCCCTTCGCAACGACCGCTGGTTCATCGCTGATGGCGGCGTGAAGGGCTTATCGATCGTGGACAGCAGCCTTGAAGGCGGGCGCACCCTCGAGAGTTTCAGCTTCCAGCAAGGTTGAAGATTCCCGAAGCGATGCTGAAAAGAGTGTGAGCGAACACCGCACAACAGGCCGCGCGCTGATCAGGATGGCCGTTCGAGTGAATGGATGCGGGAATGGCACTGCAACGGATCTATCGCCTGATCGATGCCTGCTGCGAACCCCATCAGCACCTCGATGATTGCTACGGCAGCCTGGATGAAGCGATCACCGATGCGGTGGCCTGGCTCGAGCAGATCACCGCTGAGCCCCAGCAGCAATGGATCGGTGTGGAAGTGTGCGCCGCCAACGGCGACTGGCGCACCTACCGGCTGCCGATGCCCCTGCTTTGCGCGCTGCCGGGCTGATCGAGCTCAGTCGGCTGCGCCTTTGGTCCAGTAGCGATAGAGCCAAACGCCCGCAGCGCCCCAGAGCAGCGTCCAGAGCGCAAAGGTGATGCCGGTGCCGATCTGGCCCGACTCCAGGGAATACACGCCAGCGTTGATCAGCCCGGCATCGATCAGGGAGCCACCGATTCCCCAGCCGAGCACCCAGGTGAACAGGAAGCCGATCGCCTGAAGGTTTCCGGTCATGCGGCTGCGCTGAAACGTGTGTTCACTTCGTTCCAGTTCACCAGATCCCACCAGGCGCTGATGTAGTCGGGCCGGCGGTTTTGGTAATTAAGGTAGTAGGCGTGCTCCCACACATCGAGGCCGAGAAGGGGCGTGCCGCGCTCGATTTCCGGTAGATCCATCAGGGGGTTGTCCTGGTTGGCGGTGCTGGTGATCGCCATGCTTCCGTCCGCGGTTCGGATCAACCAGGCCCATCCCGAGCCGAAGCGAGCTGCTGCCGCCTGGCTGAACTGGGTTTGCATCGCCTCAAGCGAGCCAAAGCTGGCGTTGATCGCTTGCAACAGCTCGGGCGCGGGCTCACCGCCCTGGCCTGGTGGCGCCATCACCGCCCAGAACTGGCTGTGATTCCAGTGGCCGCCGCCGTTGTTGCGCACCGCCACCGGAAAGCGCGAGATCTGCCCCTGCAAGGCATCAAGACTGAGCTTGGCCAACGACGGGTTGGCCTTGATCTGCCCATTGAGGTTGGCCACGTAGGCAGCGTGATGCCTGTCGTGGTGGATGGTCATGGTGGTGGCGTCAATCGCCGGCTCCAAAGCATCAGGCGCGTAGGGCAGGGGTGGCAGCACAAATTCAGCCCACACCGGCAGCGCACCAGCCAGAAGCAGCACCACCGCCGCAGCCGCGCTGCACAGCACTCTCAACATCCATCCATTCGCTGTTGATCCCAGCCTGACGGATTCACCGGCGTGGTGGGCGAGGGCACGCAGCAGCCCATCCACTCCGACAGAGTGAGCAAGCAGCAGTCAGGGTCATGCTTCTACTCAATCCGTTGTGTCCGATCAGCGCCGCCAAGATCGCCGGGCTGAAGGCCACGGTGATGCTTCTGCTGGTGCTGGTGATCAAATCGAAACTGCTGCGCGTGAAGATGTCGCTCCTGGGCTCGTTCCTGGGGCTACTGATGCTCACCGGCTTCCTGATCAGCACAGGGCTCCTGAGCGTGGTGGCCGGCGGAGCCGTGCTTTACGCCGTGAACCAGAAACGCCCATGAACGCCCCCACTCCGACCCGCGAGCAGGTGCTCGCAGCATCCGCCGGCTGGGTGGCGGCACTGCTCAATGTTGTTCCTGGCCTTGGGGCCGGCTACCTTTACCAACGCCGCTGGAAGGCCTACTGGACCACCTCATTCCTGGCGACCGCCTGGTTTGTGGCCGGCGCGGTTCTCGGACAGAACGCTGATCCCAGCACCGAAAGCCAAAACCAATTGGTGGGCCTAATTGGTCTGCTGCTCCTGGCCGCGGTGAGTTCCACAGAAGCAGCACTGGCGGTGAAGCGGGTGCGAAAGACGCTCTGAGCTTGAACGCTGCGAGGGGCTGAAGCTAACCAAAGTGGAAGAGCACGCTTGCAGCGCTACCCATGGCCTTGATTCCCCGCTGGCAGTACATGACCGACGAGGCCAAAGCCCTCACCAAACGGGCGGCGGTATCGGCTTTGGTGTTGCTGGGCGCCATCGTGCTCCTGCGCAGCTTGCTGCCCTGGGTGGTTGTGGCCGTTGTGGCCTGGTGGATCTGGAGAGCAGTGCGGCGTTAAGCACCAAACGACGCCAGCGGCGCTACAGCGGGGCTTGATGCTGACTGCTGTGCTTCCCCCGATCGCTGGCCGGGAGGCCGAGTTGCTCTCCTTGATGCAGCAGAGCATGCCCTCACATCAAGGACATCACCGAAGAGATCTCGAGCAGATCCAATCCTGTTTTGCCTGTGCGCTGCACATGCATCAGCCCACGATTCCAGCGGGAGCTGGCGGTGAGCTGATCTCTCATCTCCAATTCATGCTGGAGCATCCAGGCGAGGGGGATCACCACAACGCCGAACCGTTCGCGCACTGCTATCGGCGCATGGCGGACCTGATTCCGCAGCTGATCGCCGAGGGCTGCGATCCGCGGATCATGCTCGATTACTCCGGCACGCTGCTCTGGGGGTTTGAGCAGATGGGTCGCAGCGACATCCTCGATGCCCTGCGCTTTTTGGCCTGCGATCCAGCCATGCAGCCCCACGTGGAGTGGCTGGGCAGTTTCTGGGGACATGCCGTGGCGCCATCCACGCCGATTCCCGATCTGAGGTTGCAGATTCAGGCCTGGCAACACCAGTTCGCGGACCTGTTCGGCGGGGATGCCCTGCAACGCGTCCGAGGCTTCTCGCCGCCGGAGATGCACCTGCCCAACCATCCCGACACTCTGTTCGCGTTCGTGAAGGCGCTCAAAGAATGCGGGTATCGCTGGCTCCTGGTGCAGGAGCACAGCGTGGAAAACCTCGATGGTTCGGGTCTGAGCAACGAACAGCGCTACGTGCCCAATCGCCTTGAGGCCCGCAGCTCCACTGGCGAAACGGTGAGCATCACGGCTCTGATCAAAACCCAGGGGTCTGATACCAAACTCGTGGGCCAGATGCAGCCCTGCTACGAGGCGCTCGGCCTGGGAAGGCAACCGTTGGGTGAGCGCAGCATCCCTGCGCTGGTGAGCCAGATCGCCGATGGCGAAAACGGCGGCGTGATGATGAATGAGTTCCCGTCGGCCTACATCCAGGCCTTTCACAAGCTGCGGGAGCACACCGGCACCGTGGCCATGAATGGCACGGAGTACCTCGAGCGGTTGGAGGCCGCTGGCGTGCGGGAGGGGGATGTCCCCGCCATCCAAGCGGTGCAGCAGCATCGCCTCTGGCAACAGCTGGGCAACAGCAGCGGGCCTGCCGCGCTCAAAGCCGCCATCACCAGCTTGAAGGCGAGCGATCCCGACTTCTCGATGGAAGGGGCCTCATGGACCAACAACCTGAGCTGGGTGGAGGGCTACGACAACGTGCTGGAGCCGATGCAACAGCTCAGCGCTCACTTCCATCAGCGGTTTGATCCCCTGGTGGCCCAAGACCCATCGATTACCCAGACAGCGCCCTATCAAGAAGCATTGCTGCACCTGCTCCTGCTCGAAACGAGCTGTTTCCGCTACTGGGGCCAAGGCACTTGGACCGAGTACGCCCGCGAGCTGCATCGCCGTGGCGAATCGCTGATCGCTGCCTAACCACTTGCTGAACCGCAAGCAGCGACGCTAACGGCCGCTGGGGGGCTGAGACGGCCGGAAGCGTGGCTGGCGGTGATCGCCATTGCTTGGGCAGCTGGCTGGACTGATCAGCAGCCCTGAAGAGCGAATCCATCCGCAGGCTTACAAGCCTTTCCCACATGTTTTCCCCAGGCCGGAGGACCCAGAAGCCACTAGAGCGCAGAGAAATGAGCCCGTCTTCAGGAAAACGCTCCTCCCCTTGACAGAGCTGGCGAAGGGAAGAGGCCGATGCCGCTCCGCCCATTGCTGGCGCGCAGAACCGCTCCGCTGCAGTGGGTCTTGACGTGGGATCAACGCGCCGATGGGCTAAACAGCGCTTTTGACCGCAGGGCCTTACTCGTGCGCTGATGGGTGGGCAAACGCCAGAGGTGAGGTTGGAGCAGGTTCCGGATGCGATGAAGACCCACGTGAGCGTTGAAAACCAGTTCCCTGCAGACCTGTTCGACTCGATGGTGGGGTTCATCGAGCAACACCCCCAGTGGGACCAATACCGCCTGATGCAGTCCGCCCTGGCGGGCTTCCTCTTCCAGCAGGGCTGCCAGGACAGGCCGGTGGTGCGCCACTACCTCGACGGTCTGTTCCACAAACCTGAAGTGGCACCCCGCTGATCGCCGCCGCCGAGACGGTCCTTAACAAGCGCGCAATCTTTCGTTACAGTGGGCTTACGCCCGTTCCGCTTTCGTGGTCGCCACCATTGCCATCGACCTAGCGAGCCTGATGTTCGGCCTGCCGCTGCGTCAGCTGGCAACCGGCGTGTCTTTGCTGAGCGGAGTGTTCACCCTGCCTCGCCTGCCTCAGGCAGCGATTGAGGGCTGGCAGTAAAGAACGATCAGCCAGATCGAACCAACGATCGGGATCAAGGCATGGAACAACCACTGCCAAGCCTTACCTGCGTCCCGCAACCGCCGCACCGCCAACGGCACACCCACCACAAGACTTGCCAGGGTGTAGAGGCCCTGAAGCCGTGAGATCAGCACCGCCACCAGGGCACTCACGATCAAGTTGGCGATCACAAACCACCAGAACTCCGCGCGGGTGGAGCGACCTTCGTAATCAAAGGCCCTTGTCCAGGCAGAGGTGTAGGCCTCAATCAGTGGCATGCGCGATCAAGCAATGTCCACGTTCTAGTCATGAGCCATGCATCAGTCATTGGCCACAGACCGTGCTCACCTCTCGCAAACCAGCGATGGGATCGCTCTGGCTCGATGGCTGGAACGCCGCGGCGATCATCCCGGCTTCTGCCCCCAGCAGTGCCGTGTAGCAACGCCAGAGCTTGCGGCCTTCGGCCCAGCTCTTGAGCCGATGTGATTGTTCAAGGGCAGCCCTGCAGAGCGGCGCCGATCCGGATGTTCCGCAGCGCTGCGCTTGAAGCGTGAAGGCCGAAAGGTCCTGGGCTGCTGCCCCAAGGGGCAGTGGCACGAGCAGTGCCAGGGCGATCGCAACACGCATGCTCGACAACAAGGAAGGATCGTCTCCAGCAGGTGGCGTCATCCTTACAACACAGCGGGCTCGAACACAACAAAGCCCGGAGCATGAGCCCCGGGCCTTTGCCTGCTCGGCTGATCTGCCCGCGGATCGGGGCCAGCGTTGCAATCGTGATGCTTGAGAACACCCCTGATCTGGGATCAGGGTTTTTGCTCTTCAGTTGTGGGGCGGAGCTGCCGGCGCTGGCACCTGGGGCCAGGTGTCTAGGGAGACGTCCCGCTGGGTCCGGGGCACCTCAGGCGGTGCGGTGAACGGCGCGAATGGTTCGCGCACGGGGGACATCTGAGATCCGTTGAGAGTGTTGGAGCAGGGGCCGGATCGTCAGCGCGCTCCTGTCAGCTGCTCAGGGGGGGTGTCGTCCATCAATGGAGCCTCCGAATCCCGTTGCCATCACGATGCACCCGCCGCAGGTCACTGGCAATCGCTGCAGCGCGATCGACACCGCTCTTCACCCAGCGCAATCGCCCTTCATGAAGCCCCGTTCACGAAGGGCTGTGGCGGAGTTGGTAGACGTCATGGCGGCGCTGAATGCTGGTGGGGATCGCTCGGCGCGCTGTGGCCACCTGGCTGAGATCGAGCACCGCGTGCAGCACCTGCTCGCCCTCGCCGGCTTCGGCGATCACGGCACCCCAGGGATCCACCACCAACGAGTGGCCATAGCTGGGATAGCCGTTGCCCTCGGGCCTGGCACTGGAGCAGGCCAGCAGGAAGCACTGGGCATCCAGGGCCCGGGCCCGCATCACCAGATGCCAGTGGCCTGGGCCCGTGGTGGTGTTGAACGCAGCGGGGCAGGCCAACAGGCTGCAGCCGTGGCGTTGCTGCATCAGCAGCGCCAGTTCCGGGAAGCGGATGTCGTAACAGATCAGCAGGCCGAGATTGGGCGGCTCCACCAAGCCGGTAGCCAGGGGATCCTGTTCGCCGCTGAGCACGGTGAGGGCGTCGCCGGCGCTGAGGCTGTCAGATTCACGGAAGCAGATGCCCCCTGGCACATCCACATCGAACAGATGCAGCTTGCGGTGCTTGGCCAGCAGCACACCCTCTGGATTGATCAGCGTGGCGGTGTTGTAGGTGCGTCCATCCCTGCCCTGCTCTGGGATCGAACCGGCGATCACCGCCACACCGTGGCGACGGGCAAACCGCGCCACCATCGCCAGAGCCTCAGAGGGCCCCTCAACAAGCTGAACACCCGGATCAGGGATGGGCTCGGCGAAGGCCGCAAAGCGATCAGCGGCGTAAGGCGCATTCCACACCTCCGGCAGCATCAGCAATCGGGGCCTCTCCACCCCTGAGGGCACCCGCATGGCCTGCTCCAGCCAGTCCTCGGCATGGCAGCGATTCGCCGCCGGATCCTCACCGGCGCAGAGCTGCACCAACGCCACCGGCAAGGTGTTCCCCGTCATCACAGGCCCTCTAACAGCTGCTTCAAATAGGTACTGAGCCGAAACGGCGGCTCCGAGGAGTAGATGATGTCAGCAATACGCCAACCAGCCGCGCCATCAGGGCTCAGCACATAGCGCAGCTGCTGGGGAGCTCCGGTTGTGCGTCCCGTCAATCCGGCCTGCACAGCCACCAGGGCCACCACAGCCTCAGCTTTTGCGGGAACACAGCCGAGCACAACAGCGCTGAAGGTGCTCACTTGCGTGCCACTGAAGGGGTCGAAGTCAATGAAGCGACCATCAGCCGGCGTGAGCGCATCGGCCCTCTCCAACAGCCGATAGAGCTGCGGGGTGAACCGCTGCCGCTGCGTGGCGATCGCCAGGGATCCGGGTTGCTCCTGCCGCTGCAACTGCCAGCGATAGAGGCCGTCGATCTGCTCACGCACCGGGAGCGGGCAATCCACCAGGGGTGCGGCCTGCAGCGGCGCCAGCACGAGCAGGGCCATCAGAGCGGCGCCACAGCCCGCAAGGCCGCGGCCCATAGTGAGATGGAGTGTTCTGCAGCCCGTGAAAGAGATCAGCCTGATGGAACTGGCGCTGCGCATCGGCGCCCGCGTTGCTGCCGTATCGGGCGTGATCGCCCTGGTGGTGTGGCTCACCTGGGTGATGCTCGATTTCAAGAGCATGCAGTCGGGTTTCACCCTGCCGTATTGAGTCATGAAGAAGGGGGCGTGGTGTGCGCCCCCTTGCCCCTGAGGCCTCGTTGGATGAGCGGTCTCGTCGGGTCTGAACCTGTCTTAACGGCCTCGGTCGCGGCCGTGCATGCGCAAATGTGCTCAGCTCCCGAAGGGCAGCGATGAGTGGTGCAACACGATCCTGGTTGAACCGTCGGGCTCCTTCATGAACGACCAGGTCTTATCGACCGTGGTGGTTTTGCCGGAAGCATCAACAAAGCGAACGTTGCCCATGGTGGTGGCATAGCCGCCATTGAGCTGAATCACCTGATTGATCACTTCGCAAGAACGCCAAGGCTTGAGAGCAAAGCCCTCGTCGTTCGGGAAGACGGGGTTGCCACCAACGAAATAGGCCAGAGCACCGGCACGGGTGGGGCGGAAGGTCTGCGATCCAGAGGCAAGGGTGGGCTTGAACGCCACCGGTCCGTACTGATAGGCATAGGCCTGATCGATCACCGCTTCAGCCGTGGCCTTGGCCTTGCTGAAACCACCACTGGCGTAGGCGGCGCTGATCTTGAGCAGCGCACTGCACCAACCCCTTTGAGCAGCAACAACCTCAGCTTGGGTGAGGTTGTTGTTCAGAACCTGGACGGTGGGCGCGGCATACCCCTGGAGGTTCAGCCCCAGAGCAAGGGCGGGAGCGATCTGGAGAAGACGGGAACGCAGCACGGGCACATGGCGTCACTGCTCACAATCTGCGCACGAAACCCAACCCCGACCACCCGAACACAAGACACCCTCACGAAACAGGTGCTAGTACATTTGGCCTAGCATGCAAGACGGGTTGGTGGGCCTGTGAATGAACCCCGGTTTCTGGCGGTGCGGGTGGGCGACCTGGTGGCCGTGCAGGCCCAGGCCGACTGGTGGGTGGGGCAGGTCATCCACGCCGAAGGCGGGGCACGCTGCAGCGCCAACTCCCTCTTTCAGATCGCCTGCATCGACAGCGGCGTGATCCGCACCGTGAATGCCGATGCGGTGCTGGACATTCTCTGCAGTCAGGCCCAGGAACGATCAGGAGCGCTCGAGGCGACGCACAATCACAGCCATCAGGCCAAGCGAACCAGCCAGAGCAATCAGGAGGGCAATCGTCATGGAGCAGGCCGGCAAGGGCGCTGATTCTGACCTGCTGCTGTTTGTGTACGGCAGCCTCAAGCGCGGCATGGCCCATCACGGGCAACTGCAGAACGCCGATTGGCTCGGAAACGCCCGGCTGCAGGGGCTGGCGCTCTACGACCTGGGACCGTTTCCGATGGCCGTGGCTAGCGAGAACAACGGCGACACCATCGAGGGGGAGCTGTTCCGCGTTGCAGCTCAGCAACTCGCGGCTCTCGATCGTTTTGAGGGTGCGCAGCGGCTCTACCAGCGCCGCCTCTGGCCGCTGACGGACGGCCACTGGGCTTGGCTGTATCTGGGCGAGGCGCGGCAGGTGCGTCACGTGGCCCGGATCAGCTCAGGTTGTTGGCAGGGTCCGGCTCAGAACTTCAGGCGAACGGGACCGCCACCAGCCAACGCCCGACCCCAGCCAGCACCAGCGCCAGAGCCGAGGCGCTGACCCAGGCCATGCGGGAATTGGCGAGCTGCCTGCGAAGCAGCACCCAGGCCCAAGCCAATCCCAACAGCACCGCCGCGCTCTGGCAGAAGGCAATCACGTGGGGATCGGCCTGCCAGCTCGGCGCCGAGCGCCAACCAGACACAGGCAAGAGCTGGCCGGCTTCAGCCATGCCGATCGGCAGATGCCGGGCCAGGAGCAACGCCCACACCAGCGGCAACAGGCCATAGAGGGTGCGGGTGAGCCGCTCAAGCGAAAACCACAGACGCGCCAGCAAAAACAGCGCCGATGGCAGGGCCAGCGCCAGCAGGGCGGCAGCGAGCCGCGGAAGCCAGGGGCCTTCCACAAGGCTTGCCGGCGCCAGGGCACTCCAGCCCAAGAGGCGCTGCCAGTGGTGCAGGCACACATCACCCGCCAGCACCAACAGCAGAGCGGGCTCGGCCACAGGCAGGCTCATCTCCCGCTGGATGTCCGCGGCAGGGGGCCGTAGCGATAGCTGCACCGAACGATGCGGGCAGGCCTGCGCGCAGGTGAGACACAACACACAGTTGCGGTTATCGCTCAGGTGGGCCGGATGGGTGCCGAGCGGACAACCGGCTGTGGCCATGCCTTCACCATCCGCCGGTCCGCCCTTGAAGCAGGCATAGGTGCTGCAACTGCCGCTGCAGGTGCCCACCTGCGCCCGCAGCTCCAGCACCGAGAGCTTGGCGAACAAACCATTCATGCCGCCCACCGGGCAGAGGTAACGGCACCAGAAGCGCTTCTCAAAGCGCAGCGAGCCGATCACCGCGCCGGCCGTGATCAGCAGCAGCAAGCAACTGCTCAGCCAGGCGGTGTTCTGCAAATTGCAGAGCTCCTCCCAGAGCAGGATCAAGGCAAAGCCGGCCGCCAGCAAGGGCGATGCCCAGGCATCGCTATCGCCCCTGGGCCAGCGCTGGGGCTGCCAACCAAGGCGCTGGGCCAGGCGCTGCGTGATCTCACCCCACACCATGAACGGGCAGATCGAGCACCACAGGCGACCCACCAACGGAAAACCGAGCAGGATCAGCGGCCACCACCAGGCCCAGAAGAGGTTGAGGGCACCGTTGTGGCTGCGCTCCTGCGGCCCAAACCAGAGCCATAGGTTCACCAGCACAAACAGCCAGCTCACCAGACCAAACAGCACGCCGTTCCAGAGCCATGGCGCGCGCATCCACTCCCTCAGCTGAGGCTTCCAGCGCCAGATGTCGAACCGGAAGCGCTGCTGCCGTGGCGCCGTCCAAAACACATCGTCGGGCAACACCGCCGGCCAGGACATCTCTTGGGGGGCTGCACCCTGTTCCTGACGGCGCACCTGCTGGAGTGCGCGGTAGATCAGCGTTTCCAGCTCCCGCAGGTTGCTGGGGAAGTCGTAGCTCTGCAGGCGCTTCACCACCGCCTCGGGCACCTGCGGTGGGCTCGGCCAGCCGAGCTTGCGGCTGCGCTGACGCACGCCGTAGCGCACCCACTCCCCCAGATCCTGGCGCCGCACCCGCAAGGGAGGCACGCGGATCTGGCTGCAGCAGCGATCAAAGGCGGGAACGCTCGCCTCAGCGGTGAAGAACACGCGGCCCGCGAAGTGTCGAGCCAGCGCTGATGGGTCATCAGAAGCCACACCCGCAGGCCACCAACTACCGCTTTGGGCCAACACCAACAAACGCTGCTGCAGGGGTGGAGGCACCTGATCCAACTTGTCGATCAGGAGAGAGCCTTCGCCCAGCAGCTCCAGAAGGGCCGGCTCGCCGCCGTCGGATGCACTGCCGAACAGGTCAGCGCCATCTGCTTTGAGTAGCGCGCCATCAAGGCGAAGCATCAGCTGCTGGCGCAGCGGCGAGCCGTAATGGATGAGCGCCGCGAGGTTGTCCTTCTCCAGCCCGGGTTCACCGCTGATCAGCACGGGCCGGCGCTGGGGGTCTTGAGCGGCGAGCCGGATCGCATCACGCAACGTGCGGGCGTACCGGCTACTGCCGACCACCCCACGGCGCGCCTGCCCCACCAGAAATGGCGCGAGACGCAGCAGGGCCGCGTTGTCACGGGGCGACGACGGCGGCACGGACGATGACACAGGCACCACTGAGGGCTCAACACCAGTGTGATGCCATTGATGCAGAGGCGCCGCGGCCTGGCCTCACACACCTGATACTGACCGGCTGAGTTGCAAATGCAACGGATCGATGGCTCTCACCCTCTACGGCGGCGGCCGCTCCCGCGCCTCCATGCCCCGCTGGTACATGGAGGAGAAAGGCATCCCCTATCACTGGCAGCTGCTGGACATGGAGGCCGGCGAACACCGCGCTGAGCCGTTCCTGCAGATCAACCCCTT
>Ga0194115_10000877_pt1 | contig 41244 bp, 56 predicted proteins | sample TA2MahsurfametaG_3_FD_148656 | JGI IMG/M metagenome (GOLD analysis project Ga0194115, IMG submission 148656) | Freshwater microbial communities from Lake Tanganyika, Tanzania - TA2015002 Mahale S4 surface | ecosystem: Environmental > Aquatic > Freshwater > Lake | place: Tanzania: Lake... | reverse complement strand
CATCAGGCAAATAATCTCCGAAACCCACCCGAGTCTCCACCATATATTGCATGGTCTTGTCGGGGTCAACGACATCGAGGGCCGCGAGAGCGGGAACAATTTTCTCATCGAGTAATTCCTGCGTGAGTACTTGGTCCTTGTACGCCGCGCCGATGCACTGCTCGAGCGGCTTGTCAAACTCCAACAATTCGGCAATGACGTTGTGCAGAAGCGTACCACGGTCGGCGTGCTCGCTCGAGGGCTTGGGCGGCATTTGCTGTACTAATTTGACACTGCCTGGGCAGTTGATGACGCGCTTGGCGGTCGAGCCGCCGACGATATTGGAGTGGTTCACTATACTCTCCTGGACTAATTTGATGCCGAGTCTGCCGCACAAAATAATTCTTGTCAAATACTTTTTTAGCCTTTATATTTCGGCCATGCGTGAATCCGAGGTTGAGAATTATCTGGTGTGGATCGTCGAGACGGAAGGCGGCAAAGCGTACAAGTTCAAGTCGCCGAACCAGCGCGGGGTTGCTGACCGCGTAGTGTGTATGCCCAACGGCGAGACGTGGTTCATTGAGTTGAAACGACCCAAGGGTGGTCGCCTGGCGCCACTGCAGGCGATATTTCGGGATCAAGTAATCGCGCTACAACAACGCTATGCATTGCTAATAAATAAACAGGAGATTGATACATGGCTCCATTCGTACCACACACGCTGTTCGACGAAATCATCAAAACTTACAAATTAAGAAGCGACGCGGATCTTTCGCGCATGATCGGTGTTTCGCCGGCCAACATTAGCCGCTTCCGCTACGGTCGCCGCCCGATCCGCGCCAGTACGATCTTGGCCATACATGACGCAACCAACTGGCCCATCAAACGGATTAAGGAGTTGCTCGATTGAAGCTGCGCCCTTACCAAGACGAAGCTGCCGACTTCCTGTACGAACACGACCGCGCGATGATCTTGGCGCCCGTGGGCGCTGGCAAAACTGCGATCACGTTGACGGCGATGGATGACTTTATCGCCGACGGTGTAGTCAATCGCTTTTTAGTTCTCGCGCCCAAACGCGTCTGCACCAGCGTATGGCCAGTCGAGGCGCCGAAGTGGACGACAATGTTAAGCGTCGGCATTGCTATCGGGTCGGCCAAAGAGCGCCAGCGCGTGTTTGATGATTGGACGTATAACGTCGTCGTGCTGAACTACGACAACATCCAATGGCTGCAAGGCCAGGACTTGTCGTCGTTCGATGCGATCGTCTTCGACGAGTTGACCAAACTTAAAAACCCCTCCGGCAAACGCTTCAAGGCGCTCTCCCGCGTGTTGGATCAATTCAAGGTGCGTTGGGGTTTGACCGGCTCATTTACCAGCAATGGCCTTGAAGACGTCTTCGGGCAGTGCAAGGTGGTCGACGAAAAGTTGCTGGGCCGCGCAAAGGGCGCTTTCCTGCAACAGTATTTCGTCTGCACCAATCGGGACTTCGGCGAATGGACGCCGCGCAAAGGCGCGCTCGAGTTAGTCATGCAGCGGATCAAGCCGGCCACCTATGTGCTAGAACCTGGTGAATACCGCGACAAACTGCCGCCGTGCCATATCATCGAGATGCGTTGCCAGATCGAAGACCGCAAACCGTACGAAACCATGAAGCGTGATTTCGTGGTTGAGTTTCCAGAAGCGCAGGCAGTCGCTGCTAACGCCGCGGTAGTGACAACAAAGTTGCAACAGATGGCGTCAGGATTTGTTTACGACACGACTAGACAAGCCGCAATTACGCCAAGCAAGTTCACCACGACTAAGCGCGCGGTGTGGTATAGCAGTCATAAGTTTGATTTGTTGGATGATCTTCTAGAGGAAAATCAACATGCCAATACGATCTTGGTCTACCAGTTTGAAGAGGAGCTGGCGGAAATTAAACGGCGCTATTCACAGGTTCAAACATTGGATAACGTGGATGCGGTGGAGCGATGGAATAAGGGGTTGGTTGAACTGTTGGCGGTCCATCCCAAAAGCGCCGGCCACGGGCTCAATCTCCAGCACGGAGGAAGTCGCATGGTTTTTATATCGCTCCCGTGGTCCCTTGAGTTGTACGAGCAGACCATCGGACGTCTGCATCGTTCCGGCCAACTGCAGGCGGTATGGGTGTATATCCTCTTGGCCGAAAGAACGGTGGATGAAAAAATCTTCGCTGCCTTACACGACAAACGAGCGATTTCCGACATAGCGATGGAGGCACTAAAATGAGATGGCTACTTGCATTGATTTGTCTGCCTGCTTTTGCCGGGGTTAAATTGGTGGAGACATTGCCGCCACCACCGCCACCGCCCGCACCGGCGCCCGTACAGGGCACGGCGATGCTAATACCTGTGCCAAATGTGCTTTATACCGTTTACCTAGCCGGCACCGGTATGCGCGCGGTGCTAACGCCAGACCAAGGCGGCTCCTGCTGGAAACGCTACAAGATGTTTGCCCTCAGTCAATACAATGAGGCATTGCACGGCTGTTGGTCGCAATCCAACGGTATTGTGCATATCGAACTGCAAGACGGCGACCGCCGCGCGATTCCAGCAACGCAATTTATGCAGGCAACACCGGAATCTTTGCGGTTTTAATTAAGCAACTACCTAAGTTAAAGGGAGCCGAATGAATAGACTTGCCTACTGGAAAGCCAAATTGAAGACCGCGTTGGCCGAGCATCGTCAACGCACCAAGGCCTACAATCAAGCCGGCCGCGCTTGGGCGCGCTCGGCTAACCAACTCGACCGCATCAAACAGAAGGTAGAACATGAAACGACTAAGCTGGCGCGATCTAAATGACGTGCTGACCTCCAAATCGGAGGACGAGGTGCTGGAATTACTCAACCGGGAGCGCGCGCAGTTCAAGCGCGTGGCCATCCTGCAGCGCCTGCACCAGCGCTACTGTGCCCTACGAGACGCTCGCGAACGCCGCGAGATCTTGTCGGAGGCACTTCGCCCATGAGATGTATGACCTGTAACGAACGCACCTACGTTGTCAACGTGATCAAGATGGCCGGCGGCCTACGGCGCCAGCGCAAGTGCAAATCCTGTGGCGCAAACGCCTACAGCGCCGAGGTGTGGCTGCGCACAACGGTCAACGGCGCAGAACCTGTTTATACTAAGGAAGAGGCAGCGTTAATAAAAAGGAAAGAAGTTACCGCTCGCCGTGCAAATGAAGATAGGAGGACCAAAGATGCTGCGTGATGGATATTTCATTAAAGAAGCGCCGCCTAAGATTGGTGCGCATTACACGCCTCAGTTCTATCAGAAACCTGCCACGCCCGAAGAACGGTTTGTGCAAGACGTCATGCTCGGCATCATGCCGTACAGAGAGTCGTCCTTTACCAAATTGCTTGGGAGACTTCTACGGATATGAAAGACATAGTTGTTGTTTATTACGCGGCCATCGCGGTGGCCACGTTTGGCTTTCTCGCGGTCGGTTTGCCCGAGCCCAAAGGGCCGACACCTGCTGAATGCACAGGTAAAGACACGACGATCTGGATGACGACGCGCGCCCGCGTCATTTGCCAGCAGCTGCGCCGCCGCCAGACTTGAGCCTCACGGCTTCGTATTGGGCGTAGCACTGTTTGAGGGCAAGGCGGATTTCGTCGGCTTCTCGGGCGAGTCCGACAACCACCTCGCTATCCTCTCGGTAAAGCTCTCTTGGGGTACAACCGCTTGATCCAGCACTGGCGGTACTGGGCACGGCACCGGCAACGGTGGCGGGGCGCTGCGGCCGGTCGCGCAGGCTGTTGTTAAGAGCGGTATTGCGAGCAAGCAGATCGCGCGTTTCACGGTCTTTCTCCTGTCTTAGTTGATCAGCGTCGGCCTGGAGCGCCTGCTGCTTCTGAATCGACTCTTGTAGCGCCTTGGTATGCGCCTCCTGCTGCCGTAGGCGTTCGGCGTCCCATTCGGCCTGCACGACTGCTTTGCCGTGCGCCGTGCCCTTGACATAGCCGGCACCACCAGCCACAGCGACTGCGATAAGGGCACCGACAAGAAAATAGGGGTTCATTTTGGGGGCACCTTGGTGCCTTCGAGCTTCTTATGGACCTTGATCGTCTTGCAGACTTCCATGTCTTTGCCCTTCACCTTCTCGGTGCGGCAGACCTTCTTCATCTCGCCGCCGGCAAACGCCACCAACGGCACAAACGCAATAAGTGCAACGAGTTTCTTCATCGTAGTCTCCTAGTCGATTTCAGGTTGAGGTGCTGGCGGCGGCGCTGCTTTGCCACCGAATCCGGTCACAACAGGCGCGGGATTGAGCTGCGGCTCCATGCGTATTGGCGCATGGATTGGCGCCGGCGTTTTCGGCGCGGGCGGCTGCGGGTCGGTCCAATCGCTGGCCTTGGATACGCCAGGTGGTGGGTCGATCAGCTTGGCCACGCCGTCCTTGCCTTTGATGGCCAATAATGTTGCCAAAGCACCAAGTATGTACTTTGACATGTCCGACAGCAGCATAAAAAACTGCTTGTCAGCAGGTGCGATGGAATTCATTGGCTGGGTCACAAAGACCACCGAATACATGGCCAGGCTAGACATCATCAACAGTACCATGCAGAAGGTGGTGCCGATAATCAGCTTGATGACTGAGTCAATTTGATCTGGTGTCCACTTCACTTTTGTTCCTCCTGTTTGAAGTCAGCCGCAGGCACCAGCTGGTCGGGGCAGGTACCGGTCACCGCGCAGGTCGGGCGCTGGCACTCGGGCTTGCCCCAGTTCTTGTTGTCCTGGCAGGGATAACGGAACCTATCCTCGCAGCCGACCAACCAGACAACGCCAGCGATACTAAGCACCAAAAATATGAAGCGCGTGGTCATAGTGTTTGATCCTGTCGTCTAGTCCAATGTAGCCGCCATTAATCCTGCGGGTTAGCTCTTTGATGTCGCCCGTGTCTGCCCATTTGTTCAGGTTATTTGTTTCCCAGAACCAGCAGGCGCTTTGCGCCGCGCCTTCGAACGTACCCAAGTATTCCGGCACGTCGTTGATATTCATCTCCAGACTGTCAGCAAAAGCCTGATAGTTCGATCGTCCAGTAAGCTGAATAAGGCCGCGACCACGAAAACGATAACCATCACCAGAATGTTCATCGCCATTCCCCATACGGTTAGCATAAATGCGATTTGCAATAGCCTCTTGCTTGTTAGGCCGCGCGCAATACTGATTAGCTGTGACATCGTCGGAAAAGTATTTTGGGAAGAGGCGCCGTAGCGCTTGAGGTTTGTAATTCAGGTTCTCGACGATAGCGGTAAAGCCGCCCGATTCATGGGCACATTGGGCCAGGAACGCCGCCATGCGCTTCGGGGTGTTGATGTCGTAATCGGGAAAGAGTTGCGCAAGCGCCTTGTGCCAGTATTCGACGTACTTGTTTTGCGGGATGATTTGACGGAGTTGGGCTTCAGTAATCATTGGCCATACATCCTTTCAACTTGAATTTCACGCCGCAATTCGCGCATCTTTCGCACCTCATTGACCGCGGCTTGTGTTGCGTTATACATATCCCAGTACATAAAAGCCATGACGGGAAGTAATACAAAAAAGGTTAGTAGTACGGCCATTACGGTAATCAGTAAAGACCAAGGGATGTCTTCATCGTCGCGCTTCTTGTCGTTAGCCACATCAGCCCCACCGCCCACAGAATTACGAAAACGACTGCCGAAATCCAAGTTATTCTGGCTTTTATTTCCGCTATTTTTCTTTTGCGTCGCCATCTGGCAATCTGAATTAGTTTAAGTTCCTCTGCGTGCGCTGCCTCCTGCTCTTCGACGATGGTCTTCCACATCTCCTCGAATTTGTGCCACAGTGAGCCCAACTCGGGCGGCGCCTGGTACACCATCGTTTCGCGTATTTCAGTCAGCATGGCATCCAATCGTGTCGTAATGATGATACGGCGCAGCGCCCGGCGGCCAATGCTTTCCTCTCCTTTGTAAACCTTCTTGCCGTCTACTTGTTCGGCCAACAGCGCCTTGCTTAACGCATCATAGTTGTCCATCAACGCGCCCAGCTGGTCACCGATCTGAGTGTAGACATCGTTCGGATCGGCCTTGGCAATCTCCTGAACGCGCTGCACCTCGGCGTTGTACTGCTGCTTCTGCTCGACGGTTGGATTGCCGCCTGTTACCTTGTCAAACTGCGCACGCAAGTCCTTCAGTACTTCGGACACCTCACCGCTTGCGCCCTTGATGTCCTTGTAAAGTTGGCAGCCCTTCTTGACCGCCGCAACCGCAGCATTGGCAGCAGCAAGAAGGGTTAGCGGGTCAATTTATTCCTCCAATAAACCGCGGTCGCGCATCTCCTGCTCAATCTCTTGCATAGATGGTCCAGCAGATGGCGCAGGCGCCATCGCACCTTCACCTTCAACTTCCGGGCGCTCGGTGCCAACCATCGGGCCGCCACGCGCGCCGGTAATAGCAAGACCTTCACCAAGTTTACGGACAGCAATGTACGCCTTCTCACCTTTGGTCTTACCTTTAGCTAGGTCAAGCAGCAGTTTGCGGTTATCGCCTTGAAACAGCACTTTGGAAAGTGCTTCTGGGCTCATTAACGTCGCGGTTACGAAAGATTCAAGTTCTTTAGCAACCAAACCTTGTGTGGCCGTCGCGCCTGCGCCGCGTGACGCACTATATGCCGTACCTGCACCGATACCCGGCGTACCTGCTGGTGCTTCTTTTGCCAATACGCGCTGCATGTACTTTATGGCTAACTGCGCTTCTTGCAAATCGGCAGGGTTAGGAAACAACGCCGCCAAGTCGCCTTTTTTCTTCAGCGCTCTTAATGTTTTTGCAATGCTTATTTTTGGGTCTAATGCTGACCCTGACGTGCGACCGCTAACTAGAATGTCGTCCATCGTACTGCGACGTATTGTGTCTAGCACTAGATTGACTTGCGGGTTAGGGTGTTTCTGCATGACATCAACCAAGAAATTGCGCTGAGACTCGGGCAGTTTCTTAAGTTTCGTCAGTACTTCTTCCGGCACCAACTTCGTGACGTTGGCAACATCAAATTCCCTGGTTAAAGGACGATCAGCAAATTCTTCGATACGACGTATGTTGGTCGCAAAGTTATCGCGCGCCTGAACCAATTTATCGGCACCCGGCACTTTATTAGCGATTGCTTGATCCAGCGATTCTTTGAAGCCGCGCAGCACATTCATAGCAATGCCTTTAGCTTTGCCTGGCGCTACACCCTCAAAAATGTTGCTGCCGCCAATTGTGGCTTTGCCCGAATACGCCGCGTCGCCCCACAACGCCAAGTTATCTTGCAATCGCTTGATATCGATTGATTTGATGACGTCTGGCGTTGCTGGCGTCACAGTAACGCTGGCCGGTTGACCTGTTGGGCCAACCACAGCTGATGTCGTTGTGGTCGCAGGCTTACCTGGCTCAACGTACTCCGTCAAAATCTTTTCTAATGACGAGCGCAGTTGCGCAAAGCCGGGTTCTTCTGGCGCAATGCTGGCCAATTGCTGGCGCACTTTATCTACCACTGGTGTGGTATCAACCATGCCGCCTGCTGTTTTTGCGGCCTTAAAGTCTTTATTGGCGTCGCTGCGCAACTTAGACGACAACGCTTTGCCGTAGTTATTAAACGCATCCACGACGGCTTTGGTTGTAGCTTCTGCGCGCTGCAAAGTGACCGGCGCGCCAGCCGAACGCTGAAACAGCTTATCAAGGAAACTTTCCACGTCTAACGCTTGTCCTTGACGGAATGCGATAGGCGCTTGGCCGCTGCGCGGCGATGCTTCTGCGCGGGCTTCGATAGCTAATTGTGGGCGATCTACCGCCGCTTCGCCTGGCGTCAAACGGCCAACACGCAATAGTGATTGCGTTTCCGGCACCGACGGCATTCTCACGTTAGGTTGCGTCATTAATCGTTGCGCGCCAAGATAGGATGCTTTGGCAGCATACGGCGTCATGCCTAATGCAAGTTGAGCGGCTGGGCTGTCAGGCGCTACTTGGCTTGAGAATAATCCTGTTGTGCCGCCAACGCCGAATTCACCAGCAACCCCCGTTTTAGTGCGGCTAAATAATCCTGGCACACCGACGGCAGTTAACGCGGCAGCAGGCGCACCGGAAGAACTAAACTCATACGCGCCTCGATAGCCGGGAATCTTCAGCAAATCAATGCCCGTCAGATTTTTAACACCGCGTGCAATGCCAGCGGATGAAAACGCACTCGGGTCTTTGCTCTCTTTCAGGTAATCGTACAGATTTCCCCAACCGCCAAGAATGTCAATAATGCCCATCGGCGCGCCCTTGAACAAGGATTCGCCAAAATTCTTAAACTCCTGAAGCGTCGTGCCTTTCTCATCCATAACCGAACCGGTACTGGTGAGAATGCCACGATCGCGCATCGCCTGCTCAACTTCTTCCAGTGTAAGTGTCTGAGCCATCATTTACCTTTATTTTTTAAGCAATCTAGCCCGCGCATCGCGCAATTCTTGGTCGGTCATTTTAGAAACAGGGCTGGACGGCGGCGTATATATGCCGCTGATTTTTGGTGTGTACCCATCTAATGAGTTGTTCTTACGTAACCAGTTTTCTACTGCGTTGGCTTCTTCAATAATTGCGTTATTTTTCTTAGTTAAATATTGTATTAGCTCACGTCTTGCTGCCGCGCTGTTCTCCAATCTGGGGAATATTTTCTCAATAAAATCACGGTCAGCGTTAGATATACCAGTGCCTAACTTACCTTGCAAAGATTGGAACACAAGGTCAGAACCTACTTTTTGATATTGTTCTGAAGTAGCTAACTGGCTTGCATCATTTGCGCTAAGTAACCCTAAAGTATTTAAGAAGTTAGTTGCGCCCACTCTACTAGCTGCAAAAGCACCGCTAATTAAGCCCTGGTTATCTAATGCAGTTAATTTTTGTAGCGCTATATTAGATGCAACAGCAGCGCGTTTATTTTCGCGCGCGATCTTTACATCTTCAACGTCAAGCTTACCAAGCCCTTCAACTACTTGTTTTGGCCCCGAAGGTAAAACAGTAGTTGTCGACGTTACGGAAGAAGTAACCCTATCTACATCACCGGTAAACGGTTTACGGTATTGTTTGCCGTTTTTATCAATATCATAAATAAATTGTTGGTCGTTAACTTCATCAACAAGTACAGCTTTACCTTTATCAGGGCCACTTTTCGCTTCTCCAATAACCGTAAGATTTGGCCTGTTACCTTTAAGTTGAGAACGAAGTATTGAAGCTTTAGATTTCAAATCCATTACTTCTGGCGCATTAGGGTCAGCCGCTTCTCGTATTTGTTTTTCTATGTCGACTATATTATTAGCCAAATTAATTTCTTTTGACGCCTCGGGCCCGCCTTTTGATAGCATTAACGGTAATTGTTTTGCGTATTCAGTGTCAAATTCTACTGTTCCTTCCGGTCCTTTTAGGAAAGCTAAAGCCCGCGCATTTTTTTGCGCATCTGTCAGGTCTGCACCGGGAGCTTTGCCACCACGACTCAAAGAAGTTATCTCTGCGTCGATAAGTTTTATTTCAGGAGAGTCTGCGGTAGCACCTTCTCCCAGTAACTTCTCTTTATCTTTGGTTAGATCGCGAATACGCGCGGCCGCTTGCAAGGCAGGCGACATTCTTTCGCGTGTGCGCTGCTCTACCAATGCTTTATCCGCAGCGGCTTTACGACCGTAGTCGGCCAACATCAACGCGCCTTGCTGATCGCCTGCATCGGCGAGTTGTTGGGCGGCGGTGAAGATCGACTCGGGGTCGCCCAAGTTGATACCGCGCAAAGCCGATTGGCGCGTGCTGATCAAGCGCAGCTGTGGGTCTTCTGCACCCAAGATGCCCGCCAAGCCGCGACCGAACTGCTGACCGGCACGGATCGCGCCGAACCGAACGCTTTGGTACGGATCAAGTTGCGCCAACTCTGCCGCTTGGCGCTGCATCATCAAGTCTTGCTGCTGCTGGTACTGTTCCGGCGAGGTGAACAGGCCTAAGATGTCAGAGGTAGCCATAGCCGGGTCGTCCTGTAAATTGTGAGGTTGAATTAAAATAGCTAGTCGGAAAACCTTCGGGCAATACATCACTTCTTATTTGCGTTTGGTTGTAGGCTGGGCCGCTGCTACCACCAAATAAACCTTGTATACCTTCTGCTAGCCCGGACGTCAGTTGTTGATTTGTACCAAGACCTTGCAGGAATGACGCAGTCGGGTTGAGTTGAGCGGCTTGCATACGCAGATTTGCAGCGGCGGTACCGCCACTTAGTAAGGCTTGTGCCGACGCCGTATTTCCGCCGCCTAAAGCCGCGCCTAAACTTAGAGGTTGTTGACCTATAGATTCTAGGCCGGTTACCCCACCAAGATAACTTTGGTACGGTGCAAGTGAACCGACCAAACCTTGCTCATAGCCGCCAAGCAAACCAGCACCTGTGCCAAATAGCGTGGTGCCGAAAGCTAAATCTTGCTGACCACGTAGCTGGGCTTGCCGCGCTAATTCGGCATCTTGCTGTGCAATTGCGTTGTAATACGCTTCCATCTCAGGATTTGTCGCACGCAACCCTTCACCGCCGCCAGGACGCAAACCAGTTGCGCCTACCGATAAACCTTCGCGGCCAGTCTGATATGCACGGTTACGCAGCGCGGCCAATTGGCGCTCACGTTGCGGCGCCAAGATGTCGAGTTGCGACGTCATATAACGCTGCGCTACGTCAGCAGGAGACTCAGACAGATATTGGCCGCCTAAAGCAAACAGCCGCCCCGCCGCGTCTCGCATCGGCGCGTATAGACCTGGTGCTGCGGCGGCAACGTCTAGCCCAACACCGCCAGTCAACTCCAACAATCTGTCTTGATAGGCGCGTAGTTCGGGCGATAGTTCATACCCTGCGCCCGACACACGTCCTTCCGGGTTAAACGTAAATTGGCTGCGGCCTAAACGTGTCGTAAGGCCTATTGGGCGAAAACGTGCTTCTTCGGCAGCAATACGCGCGGCTTCAACAGTTCCGGCAGCGCCCGCTTCAGCCGCGCGTCTAGTCGCGCTTGCCTGCATCGAACTGCCTAGTAGCCCAAGGCCGCCTCCTATTAAAGCGCCAACGATAGGCATGTCATTCTCCTTTAATCAACACGTTGTCCACGTTCGCCGGGTCTTTCTCGTCGGTTGCGTGGATGCAGTACCAAACACAATCATCAATAGCTTTCACGCCATGCGTGACGCCTGCCTTAATTTCCAAACACGCTGGCGCGTGAACAATCTGAATATCGTCACCTACCAATACTGCTACCTTACCTTTAGCCAAAATCGACAAGTGACTAAAATCATGCGTATGCTTCAATATCGCAGTGCCCGCCGGTACACGAATCTCTTTGGCGTACAACCCATCAGAAAAATGATGGATCAATTGCCGATCAGGTAGCGTATCAATAATCATGCAGTCCGCTTCCACATATAAACAGTAATGTAAGGCTGTAAGTTAGCATTAGTACCGCTAGAACCTGTCGTGCTGTTAGATGTTGAAACAGTAATCCCTGTAGTTATGCTACCAGTGAGCATGTTTAATACTCCATTAAAGCCAGAACCAGCAGCTACAGGTGAGTTAGTCAATGGGCTATGATGAGCGCCACCAGTGTTATTTACAGTATGTGTGTGACCCGGATCAGTAACAGACGATGTTGCTGTATGCGTATGACTTACAACAATCGCATCCTTAGAACCACCAGTTTCCTCAGCAGTATCAAATAACGGATCAGAGCTATTGAAACCGACCATGACTCGACCAGCACCAAATGCTGTCCAAGTACCAAAGCCTAATAACGTACCCGGATTGGTGTTATTCGTCGCGTTAATGTAGATAGAACCTACAGGATACAGCGCGTTCTTGATCGCGTCCGCGATGTCTTGCACAAACGCTGTCGTGGCTAATTTAGTGCTGTCGTCCGATGTCGACTGGGTAACGCCCGTCGTACCCGTGGGCAGCGAAGGCGTACCAGTAAATGTTGGTGACGCGGTGTCGGCCTTGGTGGCGACTGCGGTAGCAATGTTATTGAACTCGGTGTCAATCTCCGTGCCCTTAACGATTTTGCCTGCATTGCCAGACGCCAGCGCATCTTTAGCGGCAAAGTCCGTACTCTTAACATAATTAGTCATGACACCCTTCCATTCTTTGCTTGGATCTCAATGCGCTGAATAGACAGCGCCGAACTATCAATATCTGCTTCGTAACCTGTCTGCACAATCTTGCCCGCTCCAGTGCCTTGTGCGTACAAAGTTTGAAGCGCGATGCCATCGGCGTATTCAGCTAACGGCGATCCGTTAGCACCAAATTCAGCTACACCATACTCCGCTACAGATTGCTTTGGGATCTGTACGTTTTGCGACAGATAGTTTTCAGTAAAATCAAACCCCCACTTCATGGTGACATACTGGTTCGTTCCGCCAATCACCACAATCGACAATCTTTTCAGAATAGAGGTGACACTTTGATCGCCTAAATCTGCGTGGTTTGTAAAATACTGCAAACGATAAACCGCACCATTGTCGGTGTATCCCGTATATTTACCGACGTAACCTGTTTTGCCGATCAACAAATCACCATTACGCCGCGCCAATAATGCAGTAGGCTCGATACTTGTCCAAGTCGTTACTCTTGATGCGCCGTCTTGTAGCGTGCCGCGTGTATCAAACACATAGACAGATTTGTTAGATGGCAACGTCAACAGATAAAACGCGTTAACTTCCGAATACACTGCTTTGATGTTAGCTGCTGTTTCGCCCGCTACGATATTCATCAAATCATTACGTACGTTCTTGCTCAAGTCACGAAACGGCGCGGATTTTTCTTGAATCGTGCGCAATACCGACCGCACGCCGCTATTCGACAAGAACACCACATCCGTATTCGTGCCTTGTACCGAATCGCGTGCAATGCAACCAATACCAATCACCGTGTCATATAGCGACATGGTCGACGGCGCAGTAGCGCCTTGGTACACCAGAATCTGGCGCTTACCAAAGATAAACAAAAAACCGTTATGCGCCGCCAATGCGGTAATTTCATCCGGCCCGTTTGGCCAGACGCTGTTAACGTTTAGCGTGCCAGACGATCCGCCGGTGTAAACGTGGCCAGACACTAGATCCGAAAACGTCAAGGTCTGTTTGTCCGTCGTTGTGTTTGCAATCCACAGCCGGCCATAAGCTGAAATACAAATATCGCCCAACGGTACCGTTCCGGCATAGCCAGTTTTTTCACTTACTCGACGGTAAGTTGTGGTGCTAACTGTCGGATCGTAAATTAGTGGGTCGTGGCCACTTTGAAAAAAATAAGTGATGTTGTTAAGCGACGCGCATTGCCAATTGTTGGCCGTAATTGTTGGTGCTGTTCCCCCGCCCCCATAAGTCAACTCAACCACGGCATTACTGCCGTCCAACTTAAAAAGTTTATTGTTGCCAGCAAATAGTATCGTATATGTTCCGTCCGCCACCACCAATTCGTGGAGAACACCAATCGGATTGGAACCAAGATTGCCTGTGCTGGCGTTTAAGTTGTCCCAACCTTTGCGTGCGCCAATGCGACCGTACTGATCGATAACGCAGTTAATTGCGTCCAAAGCAAAACCCGCCGCTAAATCAAGCGGCGAATCTTGTGTATTCAGCCCGTAAAAACCTGGCGCTGAAATACTGTACGTTTGGATTGCTTGACTCATGTCGACACAAACTCCTGCATCTCAGGAAAGCGTGTGGCTTCCAGCGCTATATAATCAGACAGCATACTTCTGTACAGCGCATATGCTTCCGAAGAATTTAGACCGCCATCTTCGCCGCGCTCAACCAACGCTCTGGCGTAAGCGTTCTGCGCCACCAGCACATCCGGCACCAACACCGACGTCGAATTCGACGACAGCGCAGCTTGTGGAACCGCTAAGAAAAACTTAATGGTGTACACGCCATTTGGGCGGCCGTAGAGTTGTACTTTGGCGTCGCCGTTACCGTCTACACCTTCAAAGCAGTATTGAGTAGGCACCGCGTTGACAATGGGTAGCAAGTTTTGTTTGCGGCGCATGTCGCCTACAGGAATTACCTGCATCACAACATTCGACGTGGTATTTAGCGGCTCACTGGTCACGCGAAACTTTTGACCGGCACCAGTCAAAGCATACTCGTACACACCAGATGATGTTGTAACGTCGACTTCCGTGCCAAGCGCATTCCAATCGTAAGCGTCTTCAATTTGCCGTTTGGCATCGTTGACAAACTTACCGATCAGCGTGGAGTAAGTAGTCAGTGAGACAGTGGTCACCGTCTGCTCTCGCAGGCGGACCAGCACATCGTTGACGAGTTCTAAATAGGTCATTTGCTCTTCGCCTTATTCCTTGCGGATATAGCGCTAGCTTTTGCCTTTGCATCCGCCTTGGATGATGCGCCCCAGGCTTTCAAAGAGAGCAACAGCCGAGTTGGCTTGCCATCTTTGTATTCCGGGCCGGGCATACTGCCCATCCTGGCGAGAAAAGAAGCTCGTCGTGGGTTGTCGCCGGCTTTGACCGGCGCTTTGAGGTCGCCCCCTGTTGCTGCATTATAAGACGCGCGGCCTGTAGCGTTCAAGCCGCCCTTTGGGTTTTGACCGGCTTTTCGCTGCCAGGCTGGAGTCTTCATTTTTTCCTCGGTTTAGCCGTTTTGGCCGACTCCTTAAACGCGGCGGCAGTCGGAGCACCTTTAGACCCAGGCTTACGCATCTTCTCGCCCGATCCGGCGGCAATGCGTTTACGCTTGGCGTTTATGTTGGCGTACAGGCCGGGCTTCATTTCTTGGCCTTTTTCTTGGCCATGCCGGCCATGCTAAGACCAATGGCCACCGCTTGCTTCTGCGGATAGCCTTCTTTGCGCAACTTGCTAATCTTGGCCGAAGCGGCAGCTTGCTTGCCTTTCTTCGTGTATGGGTACTTTTTTCCGTCAACTATTGGCATGATGTCACCCCTTAAAAAAGACTCGATCTGCAACAAACGTGATTACGCCGCCAACGGCGGACGCAATCGACATACCCACCCAAAGCCCGCCTTTGGACTTGTTGGCCATCTCCAGCAACTGCTTGACGTCGTCGCGCAGGGCATGGACTTCCTTCTGTAAGGCTTCGACTTGGGCTTCCAACTTGCCAAACTCTCTTGGATCAATGTCAGACATTTTCCATCTTCCTTGGTCGTCCCGGTCGCCGGGGTACTTCAGGCGGCCGCATGACTACTTGGTGTGGTAATTCCTCGACCGGCGCGTCGTCGTCAATACGAACGTAGCCAGCGTGGCCCTTCATACTGTCAATGTCGTGTTGGAGCGTAAACGTAACAGTTTGCCCGCTTTGCAAACAGCGGAATGTTGCGACCATGGTGCCTCCAGAAGTGAAACCAGGGGCCGAAGCCCCTGGGTATTACGCCAACGAACGAACGACAACCAAACGTAACGTGGCGGATGCCAAGTCGACAGTGCCGCCGGTTTCGTTTTGGAAACGGATGCTAACGGTGTCAGCTGCGCTAACGTAAGCAGTCACAATCAGACCGGCTACATCAACCGCTAGAGAAGCACTTAGCACCATGTCGCCCAAGGCAACGCCTGGGACGGCCACGGTATCGGTATCGCCAGCACCGTCAGCTAAACTATCTGCGTTTAGCGTGGCGCGTACCAAAAAAGTGTTGGTGTACAGACCGCGAAACTGGTCATTGCCAGCACGAACGGTCACGGAAGTTGCATTTGCCATGATGTTCTCCTAATTAGGTTGAAAATCCCCCGACCATTGGCCGGGGGAATTTAATTAGGCCGGAACTGCCAGAGCAAATGCCGAGGACGACGTCGCAGCGCCCGTACTAGCTGCTGTACGCATTGCCTTAACACCGTACAGCGTATCAGCAGTAAACAGGGTACCAAGGTATTCCTGCTTGTACTGAGTCTGCGAACGAACAGCCATCTGCTCCACCAGCACCATCGCGTCACGGTGACCCATCAGGCAGATACGGTCAGCGCCCGAATTACCCGCGCCGAAGTCGGCGTTGGAAGTCACGAACACGGGGATACCGTACAGGTTGCCGATCTCGCCGTTGCGAATGGCGTTGCCGTCACCCACGAAGGCTTGTTCAGTGTAACGAGCCAGACCCATCAAGGTATTACGCGATGATGGCGGGATGATAAAGAAACGGCCGTCCATCGGGGTGTCGTTGTCATCTAGACGCTGAATTGTGCGGCGGATAGCAGCGTCGGTCAGTGCTGCTGCATTCGACGAAGTCGAGTTGTATGCAGTCGTGCCATCCGAACCGATAAAGGCTTTAGTAGTTGCCGCCGAAGTTGCATAGTCGTCGGTACCAACGGTTGCGCCATTGAATGCGCGGCCCAGCTGCACCAGATCAGTGTCAACCTGGCGAGCCAGAGCGTAACCCGCGTCCGAGGTATAAAACTGACGCAGGCTGTTCAGGGCTTGCGCTTCGACGATGTCTTCGATCAGACGGCTGTACTCATAGTGCTTGTTGATCGACACTTGGACTTCGGACTCAGTTGCAGCGATCAGCGTAACTGCGTTGGTTGCAGTTTTTGCCGATGCGGAGCCACGGGTCGGTGCAGGGATATGAACAGTGTCACCCTTCTTGCCACGGAAGTTCATCTTCATGACCAAATTGGCCAAGACGAGGTTCTTTTTGTAGGCAGCAACAATCTCATCACTCCAAATTTCTGGAATAAAGGTTGCTGCTGTAGTTGTGGTGACGCTATTGGTAGGGTTAAATGCGGTTGCCATGTCTATCTCCTAAAGGTCAAAAGGTTACTTGACCCGCCCTTCTGCATACGCCGCCATAATTTCATCAGACAACGCGTCGTACCGGGCTGGGTCGGTCATTTTCAGCCGAATAAGGTCAGCACGTCGGTAAACTCGCTTTGAACTCTCCCCGGTGCCCCCACTGTCGACCTGTGCGGCTTTCATCGTCTGCTGGCGGGCGACAGTTGCCTGCTGTTCCACCTGCTTGGTACGAACTCCACGCAGTTCCTTGTAGGTACTCAGCAACTCATTCGCCGCATCGAAATCCGCTTCTGCGTCTGCTTTTGCATAAAGGCCAATACGCACCGGTGAAGATTTCACCCAGTTCGTAAAGTCCTCGTTTTGGACCACCTGCTCATAATCAGGATGGGTCTGCGCGAGCTTTTGCTTGGCTTGCAACACTCTAAACTGCGCGCTGGCCTCACGGGCAGCGAGCACATCAGGGTGCGTCTCGATCGTCTTGTGAATCGCCTTTTTCGGGTCTTCAAAGAAGTCTACTTCCGGCTCTTCCTGTCCAACAGGTTGAGATTTGGCACCAAGGTTTTGCTTGATAAGTTCATCGGCCAGTTTCCGCACTTCCCCAACTTCTTGCGCTTGGCGCCCAATGACCTTTTCGGCCTCTTGGTGCATTTTCACGACGTCCTCAATTGACTTCCCGCGATAGCGGTCTGGCAATTCAGGTACTTCGGGCGCTGCAAGTTCAGGTAGTTTTGCTTCCTCTGCCTCTAACTCACTAGGCATCTCGGGTTCTTTATCAATCAACATGTCGTGGTTCCTTTTCCTGCCAGCTTTTGGTTCCCAGGATTAAACATGAACGGGGCGAAATTGCTTATCCGTTCGCTTTGCGCTCCGATTCTAACTTTTCGCGGTGTTTCCGGTCAAACTGCTGATGCGCAGTAGGAAAATCCCCAGACCATCCCTCCAAATTAAAGTTCGAAACAGAAATCGTGCGGCGGGCTGACTTGCCACACTTGCAACGAACGATTTGTTCATCAAATGTTGCCAATCGTTCAATCTTTTCGCCGCTTTCGCAGCGGAAATCATACATTCTTCTCATTCAAGTCCTCGTAGGCTTGTTCGCTGACCGATTTCAGGTTTTTCAGCCAAATCAAAATGGATAATTCGCCTTTCTTAAATTGTAAATCTTTCTCGCCGTCAATGGTGGAAATATCCTGCAAAGTAGATATTATTTTGTCAATATCTTCCAACAGATCGGCCCACCCTGGCGTGGCCATCATCGAGAAGCGATCCTCGTAGTAGCGCTGGAGTTCAGGCGTCATCGGTCTTGGGTGGTACTTGCTCGTTAAACTGTGCTACCAGCTTTTGCCACAATGGATGCGCTCCTGACTGTGTTGGCAGGTTGCCAATGACTTGCACGATAAACTGCGCTTCGTTCTGGTCTAGTTCAAATTTCATGCTTGGCCTTTCAATGCAGCTACATCTGCTTGCAGTTGAGTGATGAGGGCTTGTTGTTCTTGGATGGCTTTGACCAATACGGGAATTAGCATTTCTTTGCTGACCCCCATTGTTTTTGATGCTCGTTCTTCTGGTGAGTCGTTATCATCAAACTCAATTTCATCGCCCATAACTGCTTCTGGGATTACCTCTTTCAGTTCTTGAGCAATAAAGCCGATGCTAAACTGGTTATCTTTTATAAAATTAAATTCTCTTGGTTTGATTTGCATCAAAGAATTCAAACCATAACTCAAGTCTTTAATTTCATGTTTCAGCCGTCTATCTGAAACAAAAGTCCAAGCAGTGAAGGTTGTAATTCCAACAAGTGATGCGTATCTTGTAAGAGTTTGGTTGCCAATATAAAAGTCAGTTGCATTACCAATGACTTGCCAGTTTTTTGTGCCGCTAGTTGAAAAATCTAAACCACCGCCATTGATTGTTGCTCCATTTGTAACTGTTAACGGGTCTTGCGATGTAGTTGTCCCAATTAAAAAATCACCCCCGCTAGTGATGCGAGCGCGTTCTGTGAAGGCGATAGCGTTTCCTGCTGTGCCGGAGGGGGCGTTGAACCATTGGTGAGCGCCAAGGCTTTGGGTATAGCGCAACGCAGTAGCGGTGTTTTTGTAGATGTAGCTCGTACCGTCGAAATATGCGTTCTGTATGACTTCCAAGAACACGCCACTAGTCCCCGACTCAATCGCGCCAGCTGCTAGTTCGATTGCACGAGTCGTACTCCCCCACGCACTCGGCGTTACCCCGAGGCCGAGGTTGTTTGCGGCGTCAATCCGCATGGCTTCACTGCCGTTGTTGCGGAACGTAATGTTGCCAGCGCCTTCAGCAACAATCGCAAGACCTGCCGTGGTGGTGGAAATGCTTGCGTTGCTATAAGGGGCGTTTGCACCTGCGCCAATTGTAATGTAGTTCGATGCGTTGCTGCTGTCAGCAAAACGTGACTGCCCGGAAACGTGCAGTTTGGTAGCAGGCGAAGTCGTACCAATCCCCACGTTCTGCGAACTATTCACCCGCAACGCTTCAGTACCACCCGTACCTATCGCTACAGTATCCGCAGCAGGGAAGAATACGCCTGTGTTGCTGTCTGTGCCTTCTAGTGACGGATTCGCTGCAGTACCGTCAACGCCAGATATCCCGTTTGTGCCATCAAGTACGAGAGCCATGTCAAACTCCTAAATTATTCGCTTCCTGCGCTGCTTGATATGCAGCAACGACTTCCGGTGTCCACGCTACATTGCAGATAGCAACGACATTAGCTGGCTGACCTTCTAAGTCTTGTCCCGGTGTCAGGCTTGTTCTGTGATACGTCTGCGTCAACACCTTGCCATCTTCAATGATGCGAGTCGCCTCGCGGTACAGAACGATGCCGTTCTCAGTTACTGTAATTTGGTCAACAACTGTTTCTTTAGTGATTGCCATTTGATTCTCCTGTTAGTGTCCGTCTACGCTAGTCCGGCGTAGATAATTAAACTTGGTAAATAATTGTTCCTGTGTTTTGAGAACCACTAGCGCCGGGGTAAGACGCATCGTAGTATCTAACACTAATTGTTGAACTGCTTGTTGCTAATATTCCTGATGTAATATATCCTGTTAAATTTACTTCTCTACCGCAACCAACAGCACGAATCCCACAAGTAAAAGGTAATCCAGCGACTTGGATTGCACTTGTAGCAGTTCCAGCAGTTGTTATTGCAACCTCATAAGTAGCCACTACTGTTCGACCTATTTTTGTATAAGTTCCAGATACCGTTCCCACAGTTGTTATTGTTCCACCAAGAGAAGTTACACTCGGTGTCCAAGTCCCCTCCTCATAGTCATCCAGCGTATTCGCATTAGACGATGCTGATTGTGTTACGGGGAAAGTGATGCCTGTGCCTGACTGTGATGTTGCGCCTTGTAAAGCTAATGTCGTACCAAGACCTACAGATCCTACTAGCGTTCCTCCAGCAGCTAAAGCAATCGTATCTGCGCTAGGTGAGTAAATACCTGTATTCGTGTCGCCCGAGAACGTAATGCTAGGAGCCGCTGCTGTTCCCGCTTGCACCGTCGTAGGACTGGTCAAGAACGCTGCTGCACCACCTGACGTTAAAGTAATCGCATCACTACCGCCTACCTGAATAGCTGCGCTTCCGTCTGAGTTTGCTTTCAGCCCCGTTGACATTATGCTTCTCCTTCATCTGGTGGCAATGGCTCGTTGCCCTCGGCAAGCCAAGCTAAATAGGCTTGGTAGTCGGTGTTCGCGGGGTCGAAGGGTATGAAAGCGCTGTCGCCAATCCGACGCACAAACGGCGCAGCGCAATTGCCCTCAAAATCTTGAACTAGTTTGTACATGGTCATAGCTCCGCAGATGCTTCCCAATGGCCTTGCTGCATAAAATCATCGGAACTCCCACCAATTGCACCAAATCCATTCTCTGAAGCGAAGGTGACAGACATAGTTCGGTTTGCGCCGCTTGATCCACGCCAAGTCCCAGACGTTCCTGCCGCACCGTTCCAAAATGTAATGGTAGGTGAGGTACGTTTTGTTGCTTTATAGGAGCAGCAGCTAATTATTGAACTGGATGTAGTTGGTGCGCGGAAATTGACCGGACCAGAGTGAACAGAACCAACTGCCGTCCCAGGTGGGTACGTTGTTTCGTAATACCTCTGACACAACGCCAACTCCGTACCGTGCGGTCTGAAATCAAAGCTAGTAGCGGTAGAACCTTTTTCTAGCTGCACTCCGGTGATGAAGAAGGTTGCTCCGTTGGTGGCTACAACCTGCGTTTCGCCAGTAACACTTTCTTTATCACTTGCAACCCATGAGCCAGCAGTGCCTTGGTAAGTCGATCCAGTGCCCAAGCTAATACGAAGATTAAACGCAGTAGATGTATTAGTATTCCAAGAGCCAATTGTTGGGCTTTCAATTATGACGCTTTTTTGTTCCCAAGTATTTGCGGCAGAAATTGTGTAGCTGAATGGATATGATGCGGTAGCTGCGCCGTTGCCGTTCGTAAGAGAACCACCAAAGGTTCCTGTCAGACTTGAGCGCACCAAAAATGAAAGCGTACAAGTTGTTCCAGCAGAAATGCCCCAAGAAAAATCTGCGACATTTACACCTTCTACCGCTTGCACAAGTTGAAAAACCTCAGAAGCACCTACTGTGTATGCTGACAATGATGTTACAAGTGTTGATTTATTAAATCCTGTTGGGGCTATAGAAGACTGCTGTACTGAAAATTTGGACGCTTGAGATATAGCTGCTTTCCACCGATCTACCGTATAAGTTTGGTTTGTGGTTGGAGTCACACTCGCACCAGCGTTCCGCTGATCTATGACCATCGCGCCGTTGATGATGCGGTTCTTGAAGCCAAACGTATTCGGTAAATTAGCAGCCTGAGCAAACGTGGCGCTCTGTCCTGTACCAATCGTTACCGCAGTCGTACCCGACCCTGTACCCGTCTTGAGTTCCAGTATCCCGGTGTTGTCACAAGATACCGCTAATCCATTTGTTGCATTACCCGCTGTAATCGTCGATGCCATGATTTATCCTCTACACCACAGTCCACTTGGAGCCGCTAGATACCGTGACAGTCACGCCACTATTCACCGTAATCGTTCCAGCCGATACCCCGTTGTCCCCCGCTGCAATCGTATAACTTGTCGATACAGTCGCGCTGTTCACAAAGATACCGTTGGATGCCCTGGGGACGGTTGCGTTTAGTACGCCGCTGCTCGGGTTAAACGTGAGCTTAGTGCTAGATACCGTAGCTGTGGAAAACGTGCCAGACGTTGCGGTTGAAAACGTCGGGTAGTACGTTGCGTTTGTCGACGTATCGTCTGCTACCGTGGTGCTGACCGGTGCAGCTGCCCACTTCACGCCAGAGGTTTGCGCTGAATCCGCCGTTAACAAATAGCCGTTTGTGCCAACAGCAAGACGAATGTTGTCCGTACCATCATAGACAATCAAATCGCCTTTTGTTGTCGTTGGTGCCAACGCATCAAATGCAGGTGTCTTAGTCGTTTGGCCTGTACCGCCGTTAGCAATTGGCAGTGTGCCCGTCACTTGGGTGGTTAAGTCAACGCCAGATAACGTGCCGCCTAGCGTCAAAGTACCACTTGATGTCACCGTCCCCGATAAACTGATACCGTTAACCGTGCCTGTACCGCCAACACTCGTCACCGTACCTGCGTACTGATCGTTCGACGTAATAGTAAAGTTCGGGTACGTACCACTAATACTGGTCGTCCCGGCGCCTGTCAATGCTACTGTCTTATCCGGCGCTGAGTTAGTAATCGTAATCGATCCGGCACCTTCAGTTATCGTGATGCCTGTGCCATCAGTTAAGGTATTCTTCTCCCACAGACTGGTTGACGCGTTGTAAATCAATACTTGGCCATTGGTTGGATTCTGCGCCGAGACGTTGTGCAACTCGTCCATCTCATAGCCATTCTGAATCCGCACTTCAATCGTGCCTTGGTTGGCATGACTACGCGTAACGACGCCGACATACACCAAGTGATTCGGTGCATACTGTTTCGTTGCGGTGTACGCGCCTGCCGTGGTCGAACTCAAGTACAACTGCGCGCCAGCGGTAAACGCCGAGGTGTCTAGTCCTGCAATCTCACCAACAAGAATGGCGTAACCATTCTGATTGTTTGATATATCAGCCGCAATCAGGCCAAACGTCTGTGCGGATGTCGCGTCGCTCGTTGCAATCGCTTTGGTAACGGTTGCTTTGTTGCCGGCAGCACCGTTGACGTAGACAACCGTACCCTTGGTAAGCGTTGCGCCCGTCTCGTTGCGCACCTGTGCGATCAACCTGGGCGACGAATACACCGCCAAATCAACTGCCGGGCCAGTCGTTGTGACAGTAACGCTTGAATCGGCAGATGCAACGGAAGTCACTAATTCGGATTGATCGATCTTTTGCCAAACAGTGCCGTTAAACAGCAACCAATCGCCAATTTGCCAGTCGGTGATGCCATTTAAATTTGTCGACCCGGCAGTGGCTACTACGTAGTAATAACCGTTTATGCCGACACTAGACGCCAATGCCGGCGTATTCGTACTCGCATTCCATGTACCTTGGTAACTCAAACCACCGGCAACTGACGCCCACGACAAGGCAGAACCATTCGTTGTCAGGTATTTGCCTGCGTTGCCCGTCTGGCTAGGGATCAGATTGTTGATCTGCGTCTGCAAGGACGCCAACGTGTCCAACACTGTTTGCGAAGTGCCGCCGCCATTGGTGATGACTTTGATACGCTCGGCTAAATCTGGTGCAACAACCTCACCAACGTTGATTTCACGCCCATTCGAGAGCGTGATGACAAGCGAGCCATCAAAATCAATCTTCGCGTCGGTGACCGACACACCATCTTCACCATCAACGCCGTCAATACCATCTCGACCGGCCGGGCCCATTGGGCCTATCACCCCATCACGGCCTGGGCGTCCGTCTTTGCCGTCCTTACCATCACGACCATCGCTACCATCGCGGCCGTCTTGGATGGAATTGACGCGTGTCTCGATCTTATTGCCTAGATCGTCGTATCGAGCGCGGATGTCCGCCTCGATCTTCTTCAACGCATCGACAACTATGCCGACATTCTGGCTAATTCGCTCTTTTTTGAGCTGTTTAGCCTTCTCGTTAGCGGCGCGTACTGACGACAGGATGGTTTCTTGCTGATCATCCGTCATGTCCTGAAGAATCAGGTAGGTTTTTAGGCTTTCAACGTCCACCGCCAAGCTCCTTCGTCAGTTCGTCGAGGAAATCCTCTTCCATACCGCTGATCTTGTTGCGTTTTTCGGCCATTTGCATCTCGACAATCTTCGATTTGTTCTTGATGTCGGCCTCTTTCAGCATCAATTCGGCGATTTTGACCCGCTTGTCGAATTCTTGACTGGCTAACTCGGCGTCATTCGGCAAATTCTGCGTATTCGCCGCCATGATCTTGCTTTGCACCTCGATCGGCTTTAATTTCGTCTCGATCGTGGTATTGATCGCCTCGGCACGGTTGCGTTCAGCCTGCGTCTGATTGACCGCAATCTGTGCCTGCGCTGCTTGCAACGCCAACTGCTGCTGCATCATCGCGGCTTGCTGCTGCTCGGGGTTCGGTTGAGCCATCTGCGTCAACGCATCCATCAATTCCATGCGGTTCGACAGGCTGCTGTTGGCCACAATCCCTTTTAGAATCAGCGGCAGCACCGGTGTGTCGGGGCCAAGCGTCTGCAACAGCGCAATAAACTGCGCCTGCTCGTATTCACGCGCAATGATGCCCAGCGTTGCAGTCGGAATGAAGTTCATATCGACCGACGGATAGCGCTCGGGGTCGAACTGCATATACCTAAACGCCGCCTTCTTGATAAACGGCATCAAGAAATCTTCTTGGAAGTTCACCAGCGTGCGCTTGTACTTCTTGATGATCGAAGCCACCGCCATCGACATGCCCGCATTGCCGCCATCGCGGGCGACTTGACTGACCATACCTTGACTGTCCAACGTGCCAGTGGCCTGCAACAGCATCGTCTCAAACCGTTGCGCCGTGGCCAGATTGTCGTTGCTGGTCTGGCCAAACTTGAACGGGAACAGAATCTCGTTCGGGTTGCCATTGGTCAGAATCGCCTTGCCCGGACGCACTTCAAACTTCGCACCGCGCGGCAGACGCGTCGCGTCCATCGCCATCATCGGGGCGGATGTCAGCGCCAGGCCATCCAAGTGCGATCGTACTTCCGCATCGATCGCCTTTTGCATGTTGTACGCCTTCTCCACCGTCCCACGGCCTGGCAGACGGTTCGGCACCGTATCATCCTGATAGGACAGCACGGGCCGGTCCTTCATCATGTACGGATTCTCTTCGGCCTTCAACAGCATGCCGTCGTTCGCGATCACCACGATCGCCTCGACCATGTCCTGATAGTCTTCCGCCGCCGACTCGTCCGGGAACAACTCGACCACGTCCTCGTCGTTGCCGCTCAAGTACTCACGCGGCACCAGTCCGTAGTAGGTCAAGAGCTTGACCTTCTCATCTTGATACTGACTGATCTCTTGCGTGGGCTCTAGATCGGTATCTTCGTAGGTCGGCGTGATGTTGACCTTGCGGTAGATACCGCGCTCGATGTTTTTGACCACCTTGTGGATCGACACATACTTCTCAATCGCCACGCCCATGCAGTCATCCACCGTCGTGCCATTGGGGTCAAACAAAAAGTTCTTCGGATTGACCGGCACCAGCTTCACCGACACGCGCGGCTTCTCAATCACACCAATCGCCGCCTGCCCCATCTGCCCTGGTATCGGCTGCGTCGCCGGTATGTACTCCTTCTCCATACCGACCACAATCTCGCCAACCCCAGTACCATAGATTTCAGCTAACAACTCAATCTGATCGATAGATTTTCTGATTTTGTCCTTCTTGAAATCCTCCATCAGCTGGCGCTTTAACTGCTCCACGTCCAGCGGACTGCCGTCGACGTCTTTCAAGTCGTCTTCGATGTCAAAGTACTCGCCCGAGCCAAAGATTGCCTCCATGATCTCTGCGTGGCGTGTCTCGACCGCCTGTTGCGTCATCGGCGTAACCAAGCGGGAGCGCTCAGATTCGCGGGTTTTGTCTTCAACGGCCCATTCGCCACGGAAGATTCGTTCGTATTCTTCCCAGTTAGGCAGGAAATTGATATCTCGGTAGGTACGCCACCGATCGCAATGATCGGTCACGAAAGAAATTAACTCTTTATCAGCTTCGTCGGGCTGATCAAAGTCGTTTTGATCCATCTTAGAACCCCGCAATAACGTCTATGGGCTCCCAATCATCGTCTGCGTCGTCCGCAAAGTACGAAGTCACGGCCAACTGGTCTATGTAGGACAATGCATCGGGCAGGTCATCATGCACGCCCTGCGCAGGAAACAACAGCAGTTGGTCGAGGAATGTTTCCCAGTCGCCGTCTTCGTTTAGCACGATCCTGCCATGCTCGAAACGACCCTGGAGTCCCCAGATTATCCGGTCGGCTTTTTTTCGGTTGCCATGCGTCAGGTCAACTATGTGCGAATATACATTATTCTTTCGCATTAAGTCACTCAAATACGGCAAAACCGCGTTCTTTAGCGCCCCGCGTTCGATCCCCACAGACAGCGGCCGGTAGTCGCGCATGGCCATCAGAATCTTCGCCGCCGTCTCCCGGATGTCCCAGCGCCCGTGCTGGATCTCCTTCACCCACCACGTCCCGTCTTCGCTGACCTTTACAATCGCAATCGCCGACTCATCCAACCGCTTCTTCGAATTCGCCGCCTGCTTGGCCACTTCTTCAAACCCCGCCAGATCGACTGCCACGTAGTAGCTACCGTAGTCCGGCTCTTCGCTGTACGTAATCCACTCTTCTTTGAACATGTCCGAGCCGGCGTTATCAAAGCTCGCCATGTATTCCTGCTTAAACGCAAAGCTCGACAAGGTCTTCTTCGCCGACTCGATCTCGGTCGGGTCGATCAGCGGGTTGTCCTTGGTGGTGAAGTGCCAACTTTTCCAATCACTATCCTTGTCTGTCTGCCCCAACTTGTACAAATCATGGAACCAGTTCCGCCCTTTGGGCGTACCAATGAACAACCCGCGCCCCTTCTTGTCCGACAACGACGCCCGGATGACCTGCTCCCACGCCTCTGGCTTGATGTCGGCCACCTCGTCTAACACCGCATACGTCAAACTCACCCCGCGCAGCGTATCCGGCCGATCGGCGCCTCTCACATAAATCGTCGCACCGTTGATTAGCGTGATGTCCTGATTGTTGATGTGACTGTTGGCGATCACGTCCTTGCCCAGATCGAGCAAGACGTTCCAGATAATCTGCCGCGCCTGTCCTTGCGTGGGCGCCACGTACAGCACCGCCGACCCCGGCGGGCAACGCAGCCCCTCGATTAGCAAGGTGGTCGCCGCCAGTCGGGATTTGCCGCACCGGCGCCCGGCCGCGACAACCTTAAAGCGCGTTGGGTCAGAAAAAACCGTCTGCTGCCACGGGAGCAGCTGGAAGTTTAAGTCAGCCATTGGTCGGCGTCTCCATCTCCAGCGTCAGCGGCTCGGTGGCGCTGGGGGCGCCGATCTGTAGGGGTGAGCCGTCAAGGCCCGTGATGTTGATGGTCACCGCGCTGCGCTGGCCGTTGCCCTTCTCGAACATGCTGACTGGTAGCGTTCGGTCGACGCACATCTTTAGCGCCGCCATCTGGCCAGGGTGGCCGTCTTCAAGCGCTATGTCGATGATCTTCTGCACGACCGCCTTGCCGCGCCCCTCGATCATCATCCTGCGCAACTCCTTGATCTTCTGACTCTCGGTCATCGGCAGTTTGCGCGGGGCTTTGTATTCCGTTGCCATGGCTTTTTCTCCAGTTGGAAAGCTCGGCTGCATTGTAGCCAAATTGCTTTCTTCTGTGGGTGTGCGGCACCCGCAATTTTTATGACAGCAGCAGACCCCCTCCCCCCCCTCAATGTTATCAAAAAGCTAACCGATCGATAGCACGCAGCTATCAGCGGCCGGCCGCGCGCGTTTTACATAATGCTCGTTATGTGGCGCAGTATGCGCGGCAATAGGCGCCGACTATTGGCCTGGGTGGTTGACTATCGAAAGCGGTTAGCTGATAGCAATTTACTTTTTAGTGATAGTTGAGGGTGAGCGGGACCTTTTTGCCGATACCTGCGCGGCCGATAATCTATATATCAAAATGCCCTATTTATCCGATTGACTCATATTCGAAAGTAATAATGCTAACTTGTCATCTGTTTTAACGCCGGCGTTAAAAAGCAATTGATAGCAATTTAGCACTACATCAAGGCCTTTTGTCGTATTGCCGGCGCCGGCCGCCAATAATATCGATAGTTGTTTTTCCGTCAATTTTCGCTGAAATTTTTTAGGGGCTAAAGTAGGCGGTTTTGGCATGATGTCAAAATTGTATGCACGTCATGCACGTCATGCACGTCATGCGTTTTCAATCGCTCGCTCTCCAATTGTCACACAGCGCGGCCCGTCAAATTTAACATTTATACGATTTTCAGACAAACTTGAAAATTGATGACGTGCATGACGTGCATAGGGCCAAAAGCCGCGCCCAGCCACGCAAAACATGCACGTCATTTGTCCCAAAATCATGACGTGCATGATGACGTGCATGACTGTCAAGACTCACTAACTTGTAAGGTTATGTAAAAAAATCCTTTACATTCTGATTTTCGTCGCTATAATGGTTTTCAAGGCGAGCGCAAATGAGCGAGCGCCGACAATGCGACAAAAATCTTGCAAATTGGCACGACACCAGGGAGCGAATATGCTTAAAAAAGTAGCAGAATTTATCGCCGCGCTGTTTATAGGCGCCATGCTGTACTTTATACTTGTTTTCATCATGTCAATATAAAACAATCGGGAGCCTATAAAAATGAAAACTGTACACTTAACACTCAAAAGCGCCAACAAAAAAACTGGTCCGATACCGGTGTCGACGACGTCGGCCGCATCATGTCCGAGCGCATGCCCGCTAAAATCAGCCGGCTGCTACGCCGACGGCGGCCCGCTCGCGCTGCACTGGCGCGCCGTCACGGCCGGCGAGCGCGGTATGCAGTGGGCCGAATTCTGCGACGCGATCGCGAGTCTACCGGCCGGCCAATTGTGGCGCCATAATCAGGCCGGCGATTTACCAGGCCTCGACAATTCCATCAATCCGCTCGCGTTGGAAATGCTTGTATCGGCCAATGCGGGCCGGCGTGGCTTTACGTATACACACAAGCCAGCGACGGCCGACAATTTGGCGCAAATTAAAGCGGCCAACGCGGCCGGCTTTACTATCAATTTATCGGCCAATGATCTATCGCACGCCGACGCATTGGCCGATACCGGCGCCGGTCCCGTCGTCACAATTTTACCGGCCGACGCCGGCGCCAAAAACCGCACGCCGGCCGGCCGCGTCGTCGTCACATGCCCTGCGCAGCTGCGCGACGACGTGAGCTGCGCGGATTGTCAATTGTGCGCGCGGGCCGATCGGCCGACGATCGTCGGATTTTTGGCGCATGGCGCGAGCGCCAAAAAAGCGGAAAAAGTTTTCTTTTTGAAAAAGGCGGCCTGATATGTACACACTAAAGCGCTCAATTAATGGTCTATCGCTTGATGATATCAAGCGGATATATGATCAAAACCCGAATATGACACTGCGCGAGCTATCGAATCTGACAGGTTATGCGATACCTTTTCTTAAAAAATTATTAATGGAGGGTTGACAATGGGCAAGCTAAAAAATGCAATGATCACGGCCCGCGAATTAGCGGAAACAAGCGGCACCAATGAAGCACTACTTTGGCAAGCGCGGGAAAGCTTGCAGGATGCAATCGACAATTCTGAAGCGGATGAGGGCCTGGCAAGCGCCGAGCGCGCGCTGGCGCTTTTAAACACTTATCTAATGGAGGTAGAACTATGCAAACGGTAAAAATCGACGGCACTACTTATCGCGTGAAATTCGATCGCGATCCGCTGGAATTGGCGAAACTCGCTCGCAAACCATGGAAACCAAAGAAACCGAAGGACATCCGCAAATTCCCGACATGGACGCCCGCGGTATCAACGGCCGAGTATATAAAGCGCTTCGATTCGCTTAATTTCCTGCAGTCTGTCGATTATTTTGGCGCCAGCGCCGAAACGAGCGCGCAGTATGACCCGACAATGCCACTATTTGAGGTGACACAATGAAAACACTTAATAGACACGAAAATGCCTATGCGCTGATCGAGCACGCCGAGCTCGAGTTAGGCCTGAGCGAATCGGACACGGCGGCCGCGCTCATCATGGCGGCCGGTATATTGGCCGGCGATAACGTCGACAATGTTTTCACGCTGATCAAGTCCGTTATCGACGTGCACCAAATTGTGAGGGCCGACAATGAATAACGTACACACGGCCACCGGCGCCCAATGCCGGCCCTATCCGCACTATCTTGAGCACGTCGACGTGCTACTGGATGACACTTGGTGGTCTATCTGGGTCGATTATCAGGCGGCCGATCGGGCCACCGGCGTCAACGCTACCGCCTGGCTAGTTCACGCGCATGTCGGCGAGCATTTTGCCGATATCGCCGATTATCTAAGCGAGTCGACGGTTAAGCGCTTAGAACACGAAGCGGTCGATTATCTATCGGGGGCCGACTAATGATCATCATTAAAATTTTCGCCGCTTTGCTGATTCTCATGAGACGATTGTAGGGCCGGCACACTCCCGCCGGCGGCGTGTTCGCCGCGCCATTTTGGCCCAGCCAAGCGCTGGGCCTTTTTTATTTCACGCGCACCAAAGCCGGCGCAGGGTTTTCCTCAACTAAGCGCCGCAATTCGGCTTTCGGTTTGTCGGCCATGTCCGGCGCGCAGAATAGCTGTTTTTTGCTTGTATGCTCGCGCGTATTGATCCGGCCCAGATCCACCCAGCCGGCTTCACTGAGCGCGTGCAAGAGCGCCACGGGCGGTATCTTGACGCCCGCGGGCGCGCCGCCAGCTAACCGATCGCAAAGCGAATAGAACGGAGACGCAACGACGCCGGCCGCGAATTCACCCATGCGGCCGGTGATCAGCTCCACTAGATAAGACTCGGCCGTGCTGCGGCCGTGGTCGATCATGATGGCCTTCGCTTCGGTCATCGGTGGCGTGGCGCCTGGGTTAAAGGCCGACACGTCGCGCGCGTGCAGCCAAGACGCAACGGCCGCAAAGCCGCCGCCGCGCTTGTACCAGGTCCAAAGCCGCCGCGCGTCGGTTTCCGGTAACCGGCCGGCGTCGGACCATAAGCAAAACCATCGCCGGTCATTGGTTGGAATACTGATCGCGGCCCGCTCATTAGTAAACGCCACCACCAAGACGCGGTTAGGCGCCATGTAAGGGTGCAAACCCTTGCGGTTAATCGTTAAGAATTCAGGCGGGGCGGCAATGATCGGTTTTAGGGCATTTTCAAGCGCGCGCCGGTCCCGCGCTTCGGATTGTCTAAGCTCGGCGATTTCCAAGACTTCACACTCAAGCGCGTAGCCCCATTGGGACGTCACTTCTTCGTTTCGGACCAGGCTGCAATTCGTTTTCGAGTCGCCGCCAATCGCCCAGAAAAACGGCGCCATCATCGTATCTTTGCCGGACCCAGGTTGACCACCAAGCAAGATCGCGTGATTGATTTTCACTGCCGGGTTTTGGACCTTGTACGCCAAGACGTTCAACAGATGCTCGCGCTCGTCATCGTTGGGTACCATGCGCTCGACATGGTCCAGCCACAGGGACGCGTCGCCGGGCACCGGTTCGGGCCGCGCGTCGCGCCAGCGGTTGCCGTACTGCGCGCCGTCACGCGCCACTACGACGCCCTCGCCGGCCGCGTAAGTGATACCGGTCAAGGCCAGCGCGCCCTTCGCGTCGCGGTTCTCATCAAAGCAGACGGACGCCTCAATCTTGCGGCCGTTATGGATGGACAGGCAGTTGACATGCCGGTAAACGGCATTGAAAGCGCTGCGGGTTTTCTCGCGGCGGTCTATCAGGTCGAAATACGCCTCGTCTTCGATCACATAAGCGTAACGCTCGTACCAGCCTTCGCGCTCAACGCGGGCTTTCTGCCGGCGGTCGACGTCTTCGATCACTTCGGCTGCCGCGTCGGGGAATTCTTCGGTCGGCTCGAGTTGGGCAAGCGCCGCGCTCATCGCGCCGGCGATCAAATCGTCCCGCAAGCCGGCTTGCCGCTCGGGCCCACCGTTAAGCGCCACCCAGCCCAGGAAGTCTTGAGAGCTCAGATCGATGCAGTGCGAGTGCAGGCAGCAATACGCCCGTGCAGACGGGTTATAGCGGCCCTCGGGGTTGCCGTCGGTATGCTGGTCCTTGTTCGGGCAGATCACGCCTGCCCAGCCCTCGTTATTCGGTTTGGAGAGCACCAGACCGTTGTCGCCCAGCCAGGCGAAAACATCGTCGCCGCCGTCGTCGGTCAGTTTGATCGGCCGGGTGCCGAGCGACTCCACCGGCACCGGTTCGACGTTCAACGCCGGGCAGATTTCATCTAGCGTGTATTCGCGCGTCGGGTCGAACTCCACCAGCTGCGCAACAAAGTTATTGCGGCCGGGTTTTAGGTTAACCGAGCCAGGCAGGCGAAAGTTGCGCACCGGATTACCGGCGCCGGGGTCGCTGTAGCCGGCCTTGATGATCGCCTTGATCGCGGCCGCGTAGTCGGCCTTGGTCGGCTGTTCGGCAAACGCGTAGCCCCACTGGAACGATCCCTCGGACGTCTCGATGATCCACGTCGGCGGTAGGCTCGGGGTGTTGGGCGCCTTAACCGGGTCGCCCACGTCATCCAGCACCATCACCAAGACGTACTCGCAATTGGCCGCGCTGGCCGAGGGTTTGCCGTCCGTGAAGCGGTCGACGATAAACGATGCGGTATTGCCGTACCACGCTTCGCCATCGCGACGCTTGTGGTCGGGGTAGAACGCAGGCCAGACAGCCTTAACAGCCCCGTCGGCGTGCAGATCGATCTTGCCGTCTTTCAATTTCGGCTTCTGCCGAACGATGAGTGCTGTTTCGCCTTCGGGCGCTAGTTTTGTAATATACTCAACGAACTCCAATTGCTTCTCCTGTAGTTGGAAAGCCGCCCTGCCAGGCGGCTTTTTTATTTACAGCGAACACACTCGGCAAGATGCGTCGCGCTTGTATTGTCTCAGTTTGCGGCCAGAATCAAACTCTTTACCTAACGATTCGAGATCAGCAGGCCACGTATCGCGTCCAGGACTGCGAAACGTGTGGCCCATGTCTTTTTCCAACTGCACACCACGCGCCCAGATCGTTGGGTACTTGCTATGCAAGTCACGCCACTCGCCTAGCCGCTGATATGGGCACCACGCACAGTCAGTGCGCGCCGGGATGCACACGCCGCGACTGTCGAGGTACTTCCAAACGTCCTCTTCACGCCAGCCCCACTCGCGCATTGGAAAACGCACCGTGATGTCTTCGCCGAACAAACCCTTGCGCTCTTCTTCATCCGCTCTCAGGCCCACGTATAGCACCGAGTCAGGCGGCAGCGCCTCCATGTACTCGATGGTCGGCTCGATCTTCAACACCCGCGTACACCACCGCGCAAACACGTTAGGCAGCATATTCATCTGCCGGATCGTGCCCTCGAGGTCATGCTGATACCGCACGCGCTTGATCGGCTTGCCGAGCATCTCTTCGAGCTTGGCCCAATGCGCTTGCATTTCCGGCAACTCGTTGCCTGTTTCGTTGCAAATGTATTCGTAATCGCGCGGCTCGATCTCCGCCAAACGCAACGCAAGTGCCGTGCTGTCCTTGCCGCCTGATAACCCAACAACGTGCTTCATTTACCGTACCTCGTCATCGTCTCCACCTCCGCATTCAGCGGCAGGCCCGCCGCCCATGCAGGCGGCGTACACATCACTTCGCGCAGTAATTCAGCATCAGTCTCGGGATTGGGTGACTCTAGGACAATTTCATCATGCACATGCAGCACGACATTGGGCAGCTGGCGTAAAGATTCCCGCAGCAAGTCGTGTGCGATCGCTTGAGTGATATTCTCACAGGCCAGCCCTCTCCACAAGCGCGCTCGGGGCCATTCTTTGGCGTCTGCCGCCGGTTTCCATGCCGCTTTGATATAAGTGATCTCGTCGCCCTCGAACTTTGCAAACGGGTAACACAACACGCGGCCCGAGGGCAGCGCGTACCAAAGATGCTGCTTGTCGTACAGGTAGGTCACCCGACCGGCCGAGAACTCGCGCCCTGGGTTGCGTAGCGCCCGCGTGTACGCGTCCTCGAGTTTGGTCCAGTAGCGTACCGCCCACGCATTAGAACGCCGCCAAGCGTCGACAATGCGCCGCGCGTCCGACTCAGGCATGACGACGCCGTAATTCCGACCCATCGCGGCAAACGCGCCGATTGAGCCGCCGAAGCCGAGCGAGAGAATCGCCACTTTGCCGATCTGGCGTTGGTCCTTGTTAACGCTATCCTCCGGCACTCGGTAGATGCCCGCGGCTTCGCGCTTGTAGATGTCGCGGCCATCGCGAAAGACTTGCAGCACCTCATCGGCCTGCGGGTCGGCAGACGCCCACGCAGTGACGCGGGCCTCGACCGCCGACCAGTCGGCAACAACAAACGAATGCCCTGGCGCAGGAGTTAGTGCGGGCCGGAGCATTCCCTTGAGAACATCTGTAACGCGCGCTCCAAATCTTGGGGTGATGCTGTGGCCTCTGACCATAGCGTGCCTAACAGCCTCGGGTTCGTCGGCACACTTGCGGGCAAAGTTGTGGACTTGCGCGCCATAGCTTGACGCACGCCCGGTGGCAGAGCCTCCGGCGAAGACAAATGCACCTCGTACTCGGTGATCAACTTCGTCAGCCAACTCGCTAAGGCGGCTGAACTTCGCAACCGACGACGCCCAGAGATCGTCTGCACATTGAATGACGTCCGCAACATGGGCCGGAATTTCATCGGGGTTCTCCTTCGAAAAGAGTAGCAGATTGGCGCGTACTGTTTTGTCGATAGAGTACTTCTTTTCGCCGTCCTTGTAGACTTCCATCATCGACAACGCCTGCGGGCCGACCCGGTCCATGACCCACTGCTTCATGCGCGGGCTGCGCACGGAATTGATCTCACCCTTGGTGATGTCTTGCACCAGCGTCTCGATCTCTTCCATTTCGGCTGCCGCGTACTTGATCGCTGCTTGAGCTAATGGCAAGTCGAGCAAGACGCCGCGATCGTTAATGCGCTCATTCGCGTGATAGTCGGCCAGTTCTTGCTCGGAGAGCGGGCGCATGGCTTTGCTGATCTCGCGCATGACGCGGACATCCTGCTCGCAGTAGCGAATCATCTCCGCCATGAGCGCCGGGTCTTCGTTGAATGATCCATCAGCGCGAGGAATCGACAGCGCGCGGATCAGTTGATTACCGCGATGATCCTTGCGCATGTTGCTGGAGATTGCGCGGCCTACATCTTCAAGGCTGCCCGGTAGGCAGTTAGCACGCGCTTGAGTCGCGGTGCAGTAGAACTGCTCAAGCCGAAAGTCACATTCAAGGACGTAATAGAAAACGAGCCGCTCGAATGCGGCGTTGTGGGCGTGGATCGGCCCAGTGTGATTGCGTACGGCGTCAGGGAACGGCTGCTTGGGAGTCCAGGTGACAACGTCATCGTCACCAAACGCATAGGACATACACAGAACATCCGTGCTTGCATCTTGTGCATAGTTGTACACTCCCTTGCTACTGAGATCGCAGCGACTGCGCGTCTCAAAATCAACCCAAAGTATTTTCATAGTTATAGGGTGGGCCTACTCGCTGCACTGAGGCTCAATGCCCATGCGACGTATCGGCAGCATCCGCTTTCGGCCCGTAAAACTTAAGCGACGCGACGACGACGTGCTGGTGCGGCGTCTTCGGCAGGCGCTTCTGCCTTGCCGCCTTCCATGCTCATCCACTCTTGCACTTCAAACACTGGCGTATAAATCTTGCCGTAGCTCTTGTGCGTGTAGTGATCGCGCTTCAGTGTGACGACGGGTACCGGCTTACTTTGATCTTTTTCAACTTGCGTTGCGATCGCAACAGCCAATCCCTGCACGGCACGTTTGCCGCCGACTGACGTGACGTTGTAGCGCACTTCCAGACCGTTGTCGGGCCCGCTAATGCACTTCAACGACATACCAACCTGCGTCTCCCAACCACGCTTGGCGCCAGCAGGTGCAGGCTCCATCTCCGGCAACGGCTGCGACACCGATACCATCTTCTCGCCCAACACTTCACCGTCACCCCATGCGATAAAACCATGCACGAACGAGAACGGGTTGACGGCCCACAGGGTGCCATCATCCACTTCGGTTTGGTCTGCGCCGAAAACCCAATCGCCGCGCTTGTCCATCTTCAGGATGACGCTGCCCGCTGGGCCGACGTCCTTCTCAAGTTGACGCAAAGCGACTGACAGGGAAGAAACAGGTGGGAGGTTTGCTAGTTCGAAGGCCATTTGACTTTCCTTTATTTCAGAGTTTAGAGAGGGCCGCAGTTAACTGCTTCCCGATTTGCAACACCGCTGGCCGTGGATCAGATTCCGTGGCCAACGTACTTCCCGACGACACAGTCTTCATCATGTCGCCAGGCAGTTCTTGATTGATCTTCTTCAGCAACTTTTCCGCCTGCGCTGGAGAGATCACTTCGAGTTCTTTGTAAGGCTCGACCATATGCGACACCAGAAACTTCGCCGCATCTTCGTCGCTCACCCACTGCCGAGTACCGCGCTTGGCCACCAGTTTGTAGCCGGGCACTTCACCGCCTGATTCTAGCACCTGGAACGCAAGCGCCCGCAGGTCTTTAATCCAATCCTCGAGCATGTCGGCCTTGGCAAGATATTCACCAAGTTGCTGTTTATCTAAATTGACAATTTGCTGGTGAATAGCACGATCGACCGCGCCGTTCATTTTGGGGCAGATCGGCCGCGCGGCGCACCAGCGGCAGTGACCGCCTGATTCAAGCGGCGCGTCGTCTTGCTGGGCGCGTCTTATGGCTTTCGCGAGCCCCTGTTCGAAAGAAACAACCCGTGCTTTATCAGTAACCCAGCGTCGGATTTCTGGTGGCTGCACGATGATGAGTTCAATTTCATCGGCGTCCTCGAAAACCCATTGCGAGGCGGGGGTTCGCATGGCGGCGGCAGCATAGAACAGCAGCTGGTCATTATCTTGTGCGTCGACCAAAACACCATCGCCGAACTTCCAATCAAGCACCACAGCACGGTTTCCGATACGCCCCAGAAGATCAGTGCTACCAAAGACATCAGGCAAATAATCTCCGAAACCCACCCGAGTCTCCACCATATATTGCATGGTCTTGTCGGGGTCAACGACATCGAGGGCCGCGAGAGCGGGAACAATTTTCTCATCGAGCAACTCCTGCGTGAGCACTTGGTCTTTATACGTCGCGCCGATGCACTGGTGAGGTGACTTGTCGAACTCCAGTATTTCGGCAATGACGTTATGCAAAAGCGTACCACGGTCGGCGTGCTCGCTCGAGGGCTTGGGCGGCATTTGCTGCACTAATTTGACACTGCCTGGGCAGTTGATGACGCGCTTGGCGGTCGAGCCGCCGACGATATTGGAATGGTTCACTGTACTCTCCTGGACTGATTTGATGCGGAGTCTGCCGCACAAAATAATTCTTGTCAAATACTTTTTTAGCCTTTATATTTCGGCCATGCGTGAATCCGAGGTTGAGAATTATCTGGTGTGGATTGTCGAGACGGAAGGCGGCAAGGCGTACAAGTTCAAGTCGCCAAACCAGCGCGGGGTTGCTGACCGCGTGGTGTGTATGCCCAACGGAGAGACATGGTTTATTGAGTTGAAACGCCCCAAGGGCGGGCGCCTGGCGCCACTGCAGGCGATATTTCGAGATCAAGTAATTGCGCTACAACAACGCTATGCATTGCTAATAAATAAACAGGAGATTGATACATGGTTCCATACGTACCGCACACGTTGTTCGACGAAATCATCAAAACTTACAAATTAAGAAGCGACGCGGATCTTTCGCGCATGATTGGTGTCTCGCCGGCCAACATTAGCCGCTTCCGCTATGGCCGCCGCCCGATCCGCGCCAGCACGATCTTGGCCATCCATGACGCGACCAATTGGCCGATTAGACGCATTAAGGAGTTGATCGATTGAAGCTGCGCCCCTACCAAGAAGAAGCTGCCGACTTCCTGTACGAACACGATCGCGCGATGATCTTGGCGCCCGTTGGTGCCGGCAAGACTGCGATCACGTTGACGGCCATGCAAGAAATGATCGATAACGATTTTGTGCGTAGCGCGTTAGTGCTTGCGCCTAAACGTGTTTGTACTGACGTCTGGCCTGTCGAAGCTGCAAAGTGGGCGCCTGATCTGACGGTGTCGGTTGCTATTGGTACGCCCACTCAACGGGCCGACGCGCTCTCGCCGCGCTACGATATAGTCGTCATCAACTACGACAACATTCAGTGGTTAATCGAACAAGACTTGTCTGGTTTTGATGCCATCGTGTTCGACGAGTTGACCAAGTTGAAGAACCCTTCTGGCGCGCGGTTCAAGGCGTTGCATAAAATTCTCAACCAGTTCACCGTTCGTTGGGGCTTGACCGGGTCGTTTACTTCGAACGGCCTTGAAGACGTCTTCGGTCAGTGCAAGGTAGTCGACGAGAAATTACTTGGCCGCGCGAAGGGCGCGTTCTTGCAGCAATACTTCGTCTGCACCAATCGGGATTTCGGTGAGTGGCTGCCACGCAAAGGCGCGCTGGACGCGGTTATGCTACGGATCAAACCATCGACGTACGTACTTGAGCCAGGCGAATACCGCGACAGATTGCCGCCATGTCATATCGTCGAGATGCGTTGCCAGATCGAAGACCGCAAGCCTTACGAAACCATGAAGCGCGATTTCGTGGTTGAGTTTCCAGAAGCGCAGGCAGTCGCTGCTAACGCCGCGGTAGTGACAACAAAGTTGCAACAGATGGCGTCAGGATTTGTTTACGACACGACTAGACAAGCCGCAATTACGCCAAGCAAGTTCACCACGACTAAGCGCGCGGTGTGGTATAGCAGTCATAAGTTTGATTTGTTGGATGATCTTCTAGAGGAAAATCAACATGCCAATACGATCTTGGTCTACCAGTTTGAAGAGGAGCTGGCGGAAATTAAACGGCGCTATTCACAGGTTCAAACATTGGATAACGTGGATGCGGTGGAGCGATGGAATAAGGGGTTGGTTGAACTGTTGGCGGTCCATCCCAAAAGCGCCGGCCACGGGCTCAATCTCCAGCACGGAGGAAGTCGCATGGTTTTTATATCGCTCCCGTGGTCCCTTGAGTTGTACGAGCAGACCATCGGACGTCTGCATCGTTCCGGCCAACTGCAGGCGGTATGGGTGTATATCCTCTTGGCCGAAAGAACGGTGGATGAAAAAATCTTCGCTGCCTTACACGACAAACGAGCGATTTCCGACATAGCGATGGAGGCACTAAAATGAGATGGCTACTTGCATTGATTTGTCTGCCTGCTTTTGCCGGGGTTAAATTGGTGGAGACATTGCCGCCACCACCGCCACCGCCCGCACCGGCGCCCGTACAGGGCACGGCGATGCTAATACCTGTGCCAAATGTGCTTTATACCGTTTACCTAGCCGGCACCGGTATGCGCGCGGTGCTAACGCCAGACCAAGGCGGCTCCTGCTGGAAACGCTACAAGATGTTTGCCCTCAGTCAATACAATGAGGCATTGCACGGCTGTTGGTCGCAATCCAACGGTATTGTGCATATCGAACTGCAAGACGGCGACCGCCGCGCGATTCCAGCAACGCAATTTATGCAGGCAACACCGGAATCTTTGCGGTTTTAATTAAGCAACTACCTAAGTTAAAGGGAGCCGAATGAATAGACTTGCCTACTGGAAAGCCAAATTGAAGACCGCGTTGGCCGAGCATCGTCAACGCACCAAGGCCTACAATCAAGCCGGCCGCGCTTGGGCGCGCTCGGCTAACCAACTCGACCGCATCAAACAGAAGGTAGAACATGAAACGACTAAGCTGGCGCGATCTAAATGACGTGCTGACCTCCAAATCGGAGGACGAGGTGCTGGAATTACTCAACCGGGAGCGCGCGCAGTTCAAGCGCGTGGCCATCCTGCAGCGCCTGCACCAGCGCTACTGTGCCCTACGAGACGCTCGCGAACGCCGCGAGATCTTGTCGGAGGCACTTCGCCCATGAGATGTATGACCTGTAACGAACGCACCTACGTTGTCAACGTGATCAAGATGGCCGGCGGCCTACGGCGCCAGCGCAAGTGCAAATCCTGTGGCGCAAACGCCTACAGCGCCGAGGTGTGGCTGCGCACAACGGTCAACGGCGCAGAACCTGTTTATACTAAGGAAGAGGCAGCGTTAATAAAAAGGAAAGAAGTTACCGCTCGCCGTGCAAATGAAGATAGGAGGACCAAAGATGCTGCGTGATGGATATTTCATTAAAGAAGCGCCGCCTAAGATTGGTGCGCATTACACGCCTCAGTTCTATCAGAAACCTGCCACGCCCGAAGAACGGTTTGTGCAAGACGTCATGCTCGGCATCATGCCGTACAGAGAGTCGTCCTTTACCAAATTGCTTGGGAGACTTCTACGGATATGAAAGACATAGTTGTTGTTTATTACGCGGCCATCGCGGTGGCCACGTTTGGCTTTCTCGCGGTCGGTTTGCCCGAGCCCAAAGGGCCGACACCTGCTGAATGCACAGGTAAAGACACGACGATCTGGATGACGACGCGCGCCCGCGTCATTTGCCAGCAGCTGCGCCGCCGCCAGACTTGAGCCTCACGGCTTCGTATTGGGCGTAGCACTGTTTGAGGGCAAGGCGGATTTCGTCGGCTTCTCGGGCGAGTCCGACAACCACCTCGCTATCCTCTCGGTAAAGCTCTCTTGGGGTACAACCGCTTGATCCAGCACTGGCGGTACTGGGCACGGCACCGGCAACGGTGGCGGGGCGCTGCGGCCGGTCGCGCAGGCTGTTGTTAAGAGCGGTATTGCGAGCAAGCAGATCGCGCGTTTCACGGTCTTTCTCCTGTCTTAGTTGATCAGCGTCGGCCTGGAGCGCCTGCTGCTTCTGAATCGACTCTTGTAGCGCCTTGGTATGCGCCTCCTGCTGCCGTAGGCGTTCGGCGTCCCATTCGGCCTGCACGACTGCTTTGCCGTGCGCCGTGCCCTTGACATAGCCGGCACCACCAGCCACAGCGACTGCGATAAGGGCACCGACAAGAAAATAGGGGTTCATTTTGGGGGCACCTTGGTGCCTTCGAGCTTCTTATGGACCTTGATCGTCTTGCAGACTTCCATGTCTTTGCCCTTCACCTTCTCGGTGCGGCAGACCTTCTTCATCTCGCCGCCGGCAAACGCCACCAACGGCACAAACGCAATAAGTGCAACGAGTTTCTTCATCGTAGTCTCCTAGTCGATTTCAGGTTGAGGTGCTGGCGGCGGCGCTGCTTTGCCACCGAATCCGGTCACAACAGGCGCGGGATTGAGCTGCGGCTCCATGCGTA
>Ga0194115_10000871_pt1 | contig 41371 bp, 66 predicted proteins | sample TA2MahsurfametaG_3_FD_148656 | JGI IMG/M metagenome (GOLD analysis project Ga0194115, IMG submission 148656) | Freshwater microbial communities from Lake Tanganyika, Tanzania - TA2015002 Mahale S4 surface | ecosystem: Environmental > Aquatic > Freshwater > Lake | place: Tanzania: Lake... | reverse complement strand
GGCAACATCTGAAAGTTCTTCATAGCCACATAGGCTTTGGCCAGATTATTTTTACCCCAGTCTTCTCCCAATGAGTGACGAGGCAAAGCGTTCTGGTCCAGCATGATAACCGTGCCTAGCTCATCAACTAAGATGTCAGCTATTTGGTTATTCACGATATTATAACCTATCTGGTATGGTTTCATAAGATCAACCAATGAAATACTGCGGGTGTTTCTATCACCAAATACAGCACCTTCCACCGGAAGCTTACAGCCATAAAGTGTAGCATCTCCTTTAAACTGGAATGGGATTTTTCCTGGTTTACCGCCATTAAGTCCTAAATAAATAGGATTAATACCACCGGGATTGTTCATACCCCAAAAAGCCGGACGATTTGGTCCAATCTTAATACCTCCCCATGTTTCGTTAATCCAAATCCAGTCAATGTGTTCTCCGTATATTAAATTATCTTTTGACTTTTCTTTATAAATCGTTGTGTTATAAATAGGTTTATCTACAACTTTATAAATATCACTGACTATCTCTTGAATTACTTCCCCCTCATCTGTGATTTTAGTAAGATGCCCTACTTTACGTTGAGACTTCCAATAAATAGTAGAAACTCTTAGCATGTGACTTTTGCCAAAATCAACGGTGTCTTCTGAGTCAGATAATATCCACTCTACTATATCACCTGTACCAAACTGAGCGTCATAAACAGAAGTAAATTGTCTATAAGCCAGGGATGGCATTTGAGTATTCCACTCATGTGAACGAGTCGGATCATAATAAGTTCCATCATTTTGATACCCTTGTATTGCATAACCAGCAGAACGTACAGGATAGATAGCTTCTAAAGCTTCTAGTTGTTCCTGAGTCATCATCCAACCATACTTATCAATCACGTCTGATACAGACATAAGATCCATCTTACCAACCCAATTACCCTGACTTATATACCTGACGTCTGGAGACTTATGATAAAAAGTTAGAAGAGGATTCCAAAGCTCTAGCTCATAATCATCCTCCATCATACGAAAATGCCAGAACTCACGATCTGTAATAAGCATGTCACGAAAGGCACGCTCTTCAAGTTCTTGCATCTTAAATTTTTCTTCATCTACACTCATTTGATGTGTAGCCCACTCCTCAATCATTGAACGATAGTCCTTTCTAAAAAAAGACTCTATTTCTGGAAGCTTTTTAAGATTATCAGGACTATTTGCTTTTTGTATTTCCTCACTATCAAGTTCAATACCAGCTGATATCATTTCTAACATCATCTTACGCTCCGCATCTTCTAGCAATATATTTTCAATCATAGACCTTTTTTCTTCTAACATCTCGTTGTAAGAAATATCGTCTACTGCTTTAAACATTATTCTTGAGCTTCGTTTAGAAAACTCATTGCATAACACATTGATTACATTTGGAATAATAGGATAAAACTTTAACTCAAGTGCTGATACATCCTCTTTAGTAAGAGTATCTATCAAATCTGCCATTTCGTTATCCTCTTCTACAATATAGTCTGACTTGTCAATAATACCTTTAGCTAGCTTGTAGTTCTTCATCAGCCTGCGGGCGTTACGCCTAAGCTGCTTCATACCCTGAAACTCTAACCAATCTAGGTTCCACGCTCTCCATTCTTCGTCTTTTTCTTTCTCAGGTAAAAACTGGATAGGCTGGGTAAGAGTACCCATCTTGTTATATTCGGCCTTCTTACCAGCCTTTAGATCTAGAGCGTTATATATCTGCATGATAATTAATTAGTTATGTATTTATAGACTATTTCTACTCCATATGTATTAGTAGTTATAAATACTATTTGTTCAGGAAGTATGCTGTAAGATATCATTGTATATTTTTAAAAGGTGATCTAGGTGGTTTCATACTATTAGAACCCCTTTTAGAGCCACCCAAATGTCTAAAGGGGCTCCAATTTAATTTACTAAATTTCTGGGAGTTATCCAACTTTTGTTCTGTAACCTCTACACGTTTAGCCAATCCGCGGTTGGATTGCTGGACTTTAGCAAAGGCTACCAAAGAGCAAAATGCCACCAACCGGTCAACGTTAATGCCTTCCTGGTATGCTTGCATCTCTTTTAGGAGCATAATATCCGGAATACGTTCTACTCCATAAATAGTCTTTAAAATCTCTCCGTCAGCTTTGGTCTCATGATCCAGCTCTTCTTTAAGAAATTCTATACCGTATGATAAAATAGTGCCTTTAAAGAGAGTACCTACGTTCTTCCAGCCATATTCTTGGAATACGTTTCTGTTAGCTCCAATGTCTTTTAAGAATAGGATCATGTCTTTTGGTACCAGATAACGCTGCTTTTTCTTACTGATCATGTACTGGATAAATAAAGCCACATTGTTCTCTACCACGGTCCAGGCATTGTACCATTCTATAATCATCTCCAGACGTTCATGTGTTTTGTTCAGATCATCAAACCTACCACACCAGGATGCCACTATACTGTCCCTCTCAATAACATTAGTTACCTTACCGTTGCCTTCATCTTTTATAACTTCCACCGGGTTTTTGTAAACATATATAGCACAAAGAGACTCTGAAGTTGTAGTCTTACCTTCTCCTACAGGGTCAACAGATGCATAATACATTCCAAACTGAGGATCTTTAACAGGTCTTTCATAGATACAAATAACTCCTTCTTTGTCCTCTGTCTTTTTAGAGATAGGAAATTCCATAATAGGAATCTTCCTAGAAGGTTTATCTATAATCTTACCTTCAGCATTTCTGGATAATTCTAGGTATTCTACTGGGTATTCTTTATCCTGAATACGCTGAATCTGCTTTGACACTAGGTGAGGAGGGAATACAGACTCTTTTCTAGTAGCAAAAGCTTCTTCTATATTGGTTGGCTTCTGTGATATCCTTAACTGATACTGTTCAGGAGTAAGATCACGTTTCCATCTAATACGTTCTTCTATGATTGCAGCCAAAGCTTCTTCTACTTTAGAGTTACCATACTCATCTATAAAAGGAGGCATTGACCACTGTTCAGGTATAAAAAGTCCAGTCTTTCCTAAAGTACCATCTTTGTCTATTAGATTAGAATCAACAGCATAAATATCATTGGCTTCAGGTTGAAGTACCATTAACTTTAATGGTTCACAAGCATCAAGATCACCCACTGACCCAGCAGCTATAAACATACCTGTAGTAATCATACCACTCTGCATAGCAGGTCTCATATACTCATAGGTAAGATCCATCTTTGGAGCAATACCTGCTTCCTCATGAAAGAAGTAAGTACAAGGACCACCGACACCATTTGTCGGGTCTTTTTCAAAAGAGGTTCCTGTAATAATAGATTTATTTCCTTTAAAAGTATCCCTACCCCCAATACGTACTTTAATACGCTGCTGCCAGGAAAATACTTTATCCGGATCACTTGGTCTATACCATGCAGTATGTTCATTAAGAAATGTACGATACTCAGTAAGCATTCGCCAGGTACCTTTCTCTGAAATATAATCTTTAAGACTTGCTCCCATTTTAAGAACAGCACCATTTTCAAACCAGAACATATTGATCAACTTGGCTGCATGAAAATATGAACTAGCTATCTGACGTTTTTTTAAAATAGCTGAGTGTTTATAGTTCAACTCAGCTAACTGCTCATACAGAGCCATATGATACTGAGCATCTCTTACTTTGGCAAAGTCAAACTTTTTTTCCTCCTTGTCATAGATAGGAAGAAAGTTAAGCCACATGTAGTAATCCCGACTGATATACCATACACTATCTTTTTTTTTGACCATAATGCCGTACTTACACTTCATTTTCTGGTCATCCCAGTAGTTAATAAAGTCCTTGGTCTTAACCGGAGCAGGACAATAAAACCCTTGAGTTTGGTACTTTCTAGCTTCAGCATTAAATATCTGAGAAGATTCATCAAACTGGTACTTACCAGGTTCTTTGAATATTTTTAGTATAAAGTCTCTAAACTCTTCTCTTGAATAAAAAGTAGTTAGATCCCATTTACCATTTTCATATGTAGGTACTTCTATATATGGTTTATTTTTTGCCAACTAGTTTTCCTATTTTATTTTTGTCACCACCAGTTTTATACAGAATTTCTATCAGAGTTTCTATAGACTTACTCTTTAGTATGCCAGGTCTGGCAGAATCACTCCAGTAGTCATTGTAGAGTTCACGAGGAATAGCTGCCCAAGTTTTATTATGGGCATTGTAGTGAAATATATAACTGTAAAGAGCATACTCATTTGTTTCCATAAAAATTAGTTTAATGCTGTAGGGGGAGGATTTGAACCTCCAAGCGAGCGGGATACCCCACTCCGGCCTCCGAGACTAGGAGGTGTGTCTGCCAGTTTCACCACCCTACATTAGTAGTCCATAAAGGACCAATTATAGAAACCAACTCTTCTTTATCTTTAAAAGGTACGGCTTTGTGTACACCAAAAAAGACTGTCTTGGTTCCTTTCTTTAAAAGCTTATCGTCATATATCAAACCTTTATCTATAAAATCGTTATGCCATAAAACTTTAGGTGAATAAACACCAAGAATATAGAATGTCTTTTCACAGTTATCATCTTTAGTTACAATGATCTGCGGGTATCTGGCTTTCTTTTGTTTTTCTATTTCTAGGTTTTTGTATACGTCATCTGGTATAAACTCAATCATTGGAGGATTAGGCTTTCTATGAGTTTTAACTCCAACATGTAAGCCGGCCGGTAATAAATCAGGAATATTCTTTTTAACACTGTATGATGTATCAGGATCTGTGAATTCTATACCTAAAAACTTTTCTACAGCTCTTTGACCCATGTGGCCGTTAGTACTACGTTTCTCTAAATAGTTATCATCAATAATATATTGAGGGCCTGCATCACGTTTCTTTTCAGACCAATCTATAGAGTATTCTTTACGATAGTTATACTCCTCATCTGTAAGTACTACTTTGTGAGAAGTACTTAAAGCTTGCTCTAATCTTTTTTTATATTCTACTATAGGTACTATTGTTGTCATTGGTCGTATGCCAGGTTTTGTCCTCCTCTTACTTGAGACTGTTGCTCTTCTTCCAGATCTCGTAGCGTACCTTTAAAACTTTGCCGGATAGCTTCAAACTTTGCGGCTGCATTAACAAGTGCTGTAATGTTACCATCTCGGCCATGTTCAATCTCTGTGGTTTCCATATACTTTGCAAGCCTGTCAAGCATTGCCTTAATACCCATGTACGCTCTGTACGTGGGTGTTTGGTATAGTTTTTCACACATTTTAATGCCAGCCACAATAAGGTCATCATCAGTGGAAAAGTCAGCGTTAATCTCTTGAAGAATAAGCTCTTCTTTTTCAGATTCAGGAACATCAAAAAATGGGTTTAAATCCGGGTTAGGGCAGGTCATATAAAACAGATATGCATATATCTGTAAATGTTCGGTAGGATATCCAATCATAATCTCATGTAAGAACTTTAATGTAAAGCAATGTTCACTTGCTGTTACTTTTCCGTTCTGTATATCAAATAGTCTAATCATTTTAGTGTGTCTTTGTATAAATTAAAATCATCATCAAAACTCTCGTAGTTTACTAATATTTCTTCATGTGCATCAATGTCTCTTGCAGCAATCATTCTATCATCCAAAGAAATAGAATTAGGATCATAACTATGATTTTGAAACCTTGAATCATCACAAGATGAGTAATAATACTTAGACTCTTTCCAAAAGTACTTATCAACAAATGCTTTTTGTACATCAGTTAAGTGTTTATACTCTTCTTCTTTAACTTTTATATCAAACCCTTCTATAAACTCCCATATTACAGTTCCTTTCTTGATAAAGTTTTTAGTAAACAAACCAAGTCCCATACCAGGAGACTCTGCAATATAAGTTTCTACAAGCAACATTATTCTTTATTCATATCATAATAATAAGAATTTCCATCTTCACTTACCCATCTATCAGAAACTGTTTCTACAGATGGCAGTTCATAATCAACCTTTATTTCTTTAAGGCTAATTGGAAAAGATTTTGTTATCCAGTTAGAGTCTTTCCAAAAGATTCTATTGTTAGGTTGGCACAATAAATAGCCATCATCTGCTACAAGTATATGCCCGCACTTATAATCACTTGGTTCATCTGAGTATGAGTTATTGTACCAGTCTACTGTAAATAAATAGGTAGCCCATACTTTGGAGCTGTCTCTTAAAATTACCTGGCATTTTTTCTCGTACAGATAGTCATAAGTTATAACTGATACGTTCTCACTAAAACAGTCCCATAATTGTTTATAGTGAAAAGGTACATCTAAGGTTGGTTTATGTAAATATATTTCACTAATAGGTACTCTTGATCTTAGCATTCCATAATCTGTCATTAAGTGAAAAGTAAGTATCTTTCCAGAGATTGATTGTATCCCAAATAAATAAGCAGAATGAAATATATTATGATCACTGGGATCTTTTGTAAAGTACGATTGCCTTACAAGACATTTGAGATTATCTATGTTATGATTTAAAATCATTAGCTCTTTGTCTTTAGTTTATGATGATTGTCTTCTAACCAATGAAGTAAAGAAATTACTTCTTGCTTTAAGTATGGTAAATCATACTGCACAATATCTTTTACTATTGGATCACCATTACTATCAAGAGCAGTAATAGGATTACCAAATTTATTTTTGTCTACTTCTTCAAATATGATATGATGTATAGTCAGGCTTCCAAACTTTAATTTTGGATTATGCTTTAGAATCATAAACATGTAAATGCTTAGCTGTAGTGTGTAGTGGTTAAGATTACAATCGTCAAGATGACTTAGTGGAGGCAGCATCTTTTGAGTTACTCCTTCCCAGTTTGTGTAACCTTCTGCTTTTATTTCTTTGTTAGTCTTGTAGTCTGTAATATGAACTTCTCCATTTACTACTTCTACAAGATCTGACTGACCACAAAGTCCGGATGACTTTAAATAGACCATATGCTCAGGATAAACACCGCTAGAAAGCTTTTGATTAGGAGAGTATTTTATTCCTTCTTTTTCTATTGGTTTTACAACAGGAATAACTACACCATGGCGTTCCATGGTTTCTACTTCACATATATCTTTTTCTCTGCAGTTGTGGTACCAAGTACCAAGAGTAGTGGCTCTATTTGCTTCTGACTTCCAAGCATCTTTAATAGCCTCAGGAGTCATACCGTACCACTTACTCTTCTTGCTCTTACTTGACTTTTCTGCTATTAGATCTGCTTCAAAAGGTTGTTTAAAATTTGATATAAAGGATGTTACACTTAACCAATTAATGCCATCTGGTTCTACACTGTTATATTTATGTTGTTGTGGGATGAATGTTAATATCATATTCCTAGTTTACTTTTTAAAAAATCTTCTTCGGCCTGGGTCATCTCAGCTTTCCATTTACCTAAAGGGCAGTCTGAACTAAGAGATCTTGTTTTAAATCCAAGAGAACAACCGCAGCCGCCTTTGCTCTCATCACAACAAGGCTCAGTTCCTTTCACGACACATCCAGTGCCTAAAGTGTCGTATAAATCACAAGCCCGACAGATTTGCATCCTTTCTGTCGCAATAAGTTCTACGTCTTCTCTTTTAAAAATACTATTCTTTATTCCTTCAAGTATTTGATTCTTGCTTTTCCAGATCCGGATTATGCTCTGTGTTAGACTCATTTGTTATACGTTTGTGCATTTTTATAAAATCAGCTCGTTGGCTTTCTTCTTCCATGATCTTTTTTAAACTCTTTAAATCATAGAGTGTTTCTGCTGTTTTAAACCGGGCCGTCATTTGCTGCAAACCTTTTTGTCTGTTCTTCTCTTCAAAGAGTTCCAGCATCTGAATCTTGTCATCTAGCTTCCAATGTTTAGTCACAAAATCTCCAAGATTTGTGACATGTACTCTTGAGTGTTTAAGCCCACTTAAACTTTTACGGACTTCCTGCCAGTAGTATGATAATACTGTGTTTACAGTTTCTTCGCTAAGTCCTGTCTCTACGGCCACTTCAGGTATAAACTCTTTTGCTTTACGAGGTCGCAACGCATAAGAATTTAAAGTCCAGTAATACGTTTCCTTGTGAGCTAACCTTTATATCAGGATTGATATAAATCTTCTTTTTGTTCTTGCCTTCCTTCTTGATCAAGTTTTTCTTTTCTGCTTTGGTCAAACAGTTGCGTACTGACTGGGTAGAAGAAAAGATCTTTTGCTCAAAGGCTTTGTTGCAAAAGCTTGTTAGCTCCTGGTCTCCTTCTATGGCTAGTAGTGTCAGACAGTTCAGGTCTGCTTCACTAACTGGTATATCATACAGGTAGCAGTGCGTAAGGATCTGATACTTGACAACTTGCCAAGTATTCATTCTTACTCTTTTTTCTACCTGATTAACTATTGCCATTATAATTCTATTTTAAAACTTATATAATCTTCACCGGTCTTATTCCAGTTTTTATGCAGAAGGACCGTTGCTGCTCCAAGGTTTTCAAAGATGTGCCAGGACGCTCCTTTTCTTGCTTCTCCAATTACATATTCATACTTCATATCTGCTGCCCACTCTAGCACAGTACTTATCAACTGATAACCTAGACCCTTGCCTCTGTGAAAGGGATGAACAGTAAAACTGTCAATATGAACTACATTGTCAGATTGCCAAGTCATAATTGCTTCTGCAACAAGAAGTTTTTTATCTCTAAACCAAATGCCTTGACATTGCTTACTTTCATTTAGCATATAGACTTTATACCTCTCATCCCATCTAAGCTCTTTAGGATGCTCACGTTCAAATGCTACTGTTTCTCTGTAATCTCTAAGCTTATAGAGCGTGGTCATTACTTATCTTTTTTCAGGGAGCGGGGAGCTTTGGGCTCATCAGATTCTTCTTCAAGCTCAGGGGGGTTAGTCAGCTGAGCTATAAACGCTAAGGCCTTGAGCTCTTCGGCTCTACCTACAGCCATAGCAGTATTAAGTTCTTGTAACTCAAGCTGTACACGTTTTACTTCAATTTGTTCTTTAAAGAAAGCAATTACTTCTTCTTTAGAAGGGGCTTTTTGCTCTTCCTGTTGTACATTTTCTGTGCTCATAGGGGTTGGTTTTAAATATTAAAAATTCAGATCCTCAGACTTCCCAGATTCAGGGTCTGCGTTATACATTTGAAAAATTGTTAGAAACTCTTGGAACGGGGTATCTATAATATAACTATCCCCGTTCTCTGTAAAGACGGTAGTACAGTTACTTACAATCTCTTCTTCGTCATCAGTTGTAAGCTTACATGCAATAACAATATCTAGGTGAAATGCAAAGGGTAGCCATTTACCCTTATCCTGGATTCCCATAAGGTCTGCCTTGTCCAGGTCCATAGTGTGGCAGTGTATGTTACAGTTGTGTATCATAGGGTTGGATTTTTTGATTAGGTCTATACTATAATATACTTAATAAGTTTAAACTCTCCAAATTTACTTATTATTACCTATTACACTATACCCCCATTTATCAACAGTATGTGAACACCCCCCTAGTTAGTTAAATAAAAACACCCCCCATACTATTTAGCTGGCTTGACTACGGAACTGTAGAACTTATGTAGAGGAGGTTGTGGTGGCCCGCCCATACAAACTACCCCACCAATAAATTGGGCCGGGGTAACCCCGTAAAACCCAATTCATTGGCCATGAACGCGTCATTGGAAAAACTCGTCAAAGCCAAGCTTGAAGCAGCCGTAAACGGACTGACTTTCAAGCTTGCAGATTTGGAGATCGGAGATCCTACCAAATCCGGAAATATTGGTTTCCGTGTCACTTGTGACAACGGAAAGAAAATTTCCTTCTGGTCTTCCACTATGGAAGACGTGGTTGAAGAACCTACTGAAGGATTCTTCAAGGTCAGGGCTAAAGTCCGTATAACGGACAAGCCTGACGAGTTCGGCTATCACGGGTTAATACCCGAGAAGGCCGAACAGGGCGGATACTGGGATAAGTAAACTTATCCTGTATCCACCCAAAGGGGACAAGTGTCCCCTTTTTTTTGCGTATCCTTTCTAATCCCATTTACTCAGGTCTTAGCATTTACAGCCTGATAGGGATTGATTATATACCGAAAAAAACTATGCTGGTATTCACCGCCAGTGGAACTGTTGTACTTGTCAGTGGCATTACTGCTCTGATAAGTTTAGCAGAAGAACTACGCAGTGCGTAGATTCTTAACCGGTTACAGCGTTATCCGGAATCCCTAGGAATAAAACGCTGATTCACAAGTATTTGTGTGACTGTTTGTCTGTGGTAGTCAAACAGTCACACTTTTTTAGATTCTTTTACCACAGCTTATCTAGCAACTTTTTGACGCGGATAAGATAGCTATAACTAGGTTATTGGTACTCCTTAGAAACCATTCAGTTCTATCAGTGTCCTGATAATAATACACTGTTCTATGTAATCCAAACTTAATTCCCTGGAAAGGGTTGCTGGGCTTGTAGGTCATCCAGCGTAATATAAAACAGCCTTCTGATGATACTAACACGTATCTACCCTAGAAGCGGGGTATAAGAGTGGATATAATGCGAAGTGAAACCACTCTTTTTTCTTTACTAGCAGGTGTTAGGGCTAGTGCGTTCTATGTATACAGTATATATCATGAGAGAGGGTACAGTCTGCATCATCACGTCAGACATACTGTGTATACATAGAGGTCACCAAAAACTTGTTTTATGAAATTACACGGCAAAGGGCAAGAAATAAGAGATTTATTTGTTGCTCAAGTAAAAGACGTTTCTAAAATAGAAGAGTTTAAAAAGCTTTACGGTGAAGGTCTTTTTAACATTATGTGGGACAATTTTATGTATCCACTATTGAATGAAAAAGACATTACCAAACAGAAAGATATTGTAAGTAGATTAGATCTATTTACCGCTGCTTTCTATAAGCCTCTTTAATGAAACTCATTATGGTGAACTAGCTCCTCTGTGGGCTGGTTCACCTTTTTTTTGTCACCAAAAACTTGTTATATGAATCACTATCGTATGAATTATGTAGTTGCTATTGTTAAAGACATACCTGGAGAAAACCATCCACAGGTTATTGCAATCTTTTCTACCCTTGAGAAAGCACAGTCAGAGTTTGAAGACTATTTTTTTGACATACCAGGGTTTAGAGTAACAGAGTTTATTGTAAGATAGCACACATATTCAACACTATTATGGTGAACTGGGTTGGTCTTCGGACCGCCTGGTTCACTTTTTTATTCACCAACCAAAAAGTCTGTATACAGGCAAAACAAGCCATCATGAGCACATATACATTTCATTGGCAGCATAAATACCAAGTTACTGTCTACAATTCTAACACTGGTATGAAGAAAACATATTCCTCTGATAGTCTTAAAGATATTATTGAGATTTATCTTGACTCTAATGGTGAGGGTATGTATTTTAGATTTCTTAAGAATAAATAGAGCCTGTAACAAGGCTCTTTTGTTTTAATGCACCACTCTCACTTCCCAAGAGTTAGCGGTTGTAGAAGAGACAGGTAATGCTGGCATCTTCATAGTTCATAGAAACTATGATATGTTGACATCTCTCTGATAAATAATAAACTACAACTGAGTGCAGAGGGAAACTTTTCCTATAATCTATTGTTAACCAACTAAATACCAATCCTATGACTTTTGAAGAAGCCTCTGATATGCATATGTTACATAGCATATCACCAGAACTTACTTGCACTTGTGATGAATATCATATATGTCAACAGTGTTGTGAAGAAATGAAACATGAGTGTGATATACAAGCACATATAGATTATATGCAAAGTGATGAACATTGGACAGAATTACCCACCTATCAATCTAATAATATGGCACTGTACAAAAATCAAGGTGATCCAGCACTCACCTTAGCAGAAGAATGTGCTGAAGTAATTCAAGTTATTACGAAGCTATACCGCTTCAACGGCTCTTGGAATGAGATGCCACCCGGTAAAGACTATACACGGTGGCAAGAACTCAAGTCTGAGATGGCTGACTTATTAGACGCTTGGTCTCAACTCTATTCTGAAATAGAAGAAGATGATGATACCGAGTAGTATCTCTACAGATACCTAAACATACCAGTACTATATAGTACTCTATGTTATAGGTATCTCTGGTGATACTTCATATTATAAACCAACCTCTCAATATATGCTTAAACTAGAAGCTATTTACACAGACAAACACTTAGGTAGACTACTTTATATAGGCCGTATTGGGTATGAACTTAATATCAAGGGCGTTAAAGGCAAAGCTGTATTTGTTATACAAAATTGTTTAAGCCTTGTTTGTCTAACCAAGAAAGAGATATTAGATCTCACATGAACCTATATACTAGGTTCTTTTAAGTACACAAGCCAAACCTTCAGAGTTTAAATACTCACGGTGTCGTACGTTAAGCTGACTTGATCAGCTACTAATTGGCAGGGCCGCTTATGGTCCTTAGGATAAACCTGGTGACAGGTATAAAAGATGTGCGTTAACAAGCGTATGTCTACGGTAGTAATACCGGCCGAGTAAGCAAACGGGTAACAGCTGCAGTGGGGAAACCCCTGAGTGGCTACAGTGTCAGCATACACTGTTGAGTGGGAAACCACAATAGGACAAAACCTGTAGGATATATGTGGAAGGTCTTTACCAAAAGACTTACTGCGTTATTTAGTATAACCGAGGCCTGGTAACAGGGTCTTGATTATACCGTAGGCTGGTAACCTACACTGAGGCGTTACAGTACGCACTTCTCAAAAGGGAGTGAGCTGTATTCTGATTGCACGTCTTGGATTATGCTATTGTTATTTAATTAAAAATTAAATAAGCAAAAGTCATTCAGTTCTCTGGGTCAAAGTACCTTATCTGTCTGTAATATGACAGCACAGCCAGTACCGCAAGGAAAGCTGTGAGATAGAGAGAGTATATCTAAGTAGCTGCAGGGATGTAGCTTAGGACCATCCAGTCCACTTGGTAGAAATCAAAGTCTATGTAATCTGGAGAAAGATCCCTCAGGAGTGAGGTAAAACACTGGTACTGCTATCTACAATGGAGTAATCTGTTGTGTGTATAAGTAGGGGTAACCCTATGAAAACGGTAGCATCTGTAGGTCAACACTCAGCCTTTCAGAAACTTTAATGCACCATTCTAACTTTCCAAGTCATCAAAAACCTTTATATCTATATGACTAAGTTATTCTTTTCTTACCCAGACACCGCTCGTATAAGATTTAAGTTTAGCTCTGTTCTTGAAAGTTCTTCTACACCCCAAGTGTATAGGATTAAAACAGATAAACTAGATTTTTTAATACCTAAACAAGCTGTCATCCTAGGTAAAACCCACGCTTATATACCGTTGTCAGTATATAGATCCATCCTCTTAAACCACATTCTTAACAAAATTTAAAAACTTATGAAGTATCTTCTAAAAATCTTGCTACTATCTGTAGCTCTAATTCCATTTAGTTTATGGTTCATTTTAGTTTTCATTTGGACCTTTGATTCTTCTGAGTTAAAACAACTCTGGTATGATTTCAAAAAAACTATTAATAGTAACTACCGAAGAGCATTTCCTTACAAATCAAATTCTTCATGCAAAAGGAACGTTTTATGAAAGGAACAATTATTATGCTTGGCTTTCTAGGTACATTATTAATTACCTGGTTATGCTTATCTACACTTGCATTTTTATGTATGGAGTCAGGAACTTTCCGAGAAGCAGCCACTAGTAATGCCATATGCTGTTTTATGTTAGCTCTTGGTTGGATTCCATCTTTAGTTGTATGTATAGATCTAGAAGAAAAATTATCTAGGGGCTAACTACTTTACTTACTTAAAATTCTCACTGGGGGTATGTCTTAATGACATATTATTAATTTAAAACTATATCTCTATGTCAAACATGCCTCCAGTGATATTTAATAATTAAATAGTACTAAATGAAAACTTTACTGTTTTTCGTTATCATTCAGCTTTTTTATGTAAATTCTAAGTCAGTTATATATATACAACCTATAGATAATGTAAATAAGACTTACATAAATACTATCAAGTCTTCATTAGAATCTTTTTATAATATTAAATGTATAATTAATACGCCTATAAGTGGAACTAAAGACATACACGCTAAAATAAGAACTAATAGATATGATGCTCAAAAAATGCTTGATAAGTATCAAACATCTAATCATACGGTTCTTGTTACTGAAAAAGATATTTGTTATACTAAAACACCCAGTCAACCCGAGTGGGGAATATTTGGGCTTGCAAAACGCAACAGTAACATATGCGTTGTATCTGTTTATAGATTAAAACATATTTCTAAAAATCTAGTTCTTGAGCGTATTAATAAAATTTCAATACATGAGGTAGGTCATAATTTTGGTCTTGATCATTGTACTAATAACTCTAAATGTTTAATGAGTTCTGCAAAAGGTACAATCAAACAAATAGATCAAGAAAGTACTTACTTCTGCGATATATGTAAATCTAAACTTATTAATAAACGTTTATAATTAAAAATTATGACTGAAAATCAACGTCAGCAAAATGAAACTGCTGCAAAATATCTTCTTATCACTATTGTATTTCTAGGACTTCTTGCTGGTTTATGTAGCTGTAGCACACAAGGCTACGGATGTAAAGGAAGAAGCAAGCTGATTACAAGAGTACCTCAGTAATATAGTGTTAGTTTAATGGTTATTACCCGGTGGCTTCGGCTACCGGGTTTTTTATTAAATAATAATAAATCTATATGAAAAAAACGATTGCTATACAAGAAATAAATCAAGAAGTAAAAGACTTCTTAGCTATGCCACAGTCCGTAGCAAAAAATATACTTTATCACCGACAGTTTCAAGGTAACTACTTTCCATGTGGAAACATACTAATTCGTGAAGACGGAACAGTACACTATTCACATACAGTGTACAAAATAAGTCGGGGTAAAGAATACTTTATGAAGAAAAATAGCCATCATGGTTTTACTGTAGATCCAAAAGGTAAAATGAATGTTTGGTTTGGTAGTAAGCTTTCTAGTGTGCCATATTTGCATGATGTTCTTTGTAAGTTAGGTAAAGAATGGGTTAATGAAAAGTATCTACAGTTTATTACTAACTCTGTTATGGGTAAAATTATTGCAGGAAAGATTACTAACCCACATGATTTATTTACTACTATTCTTAAATTATACAGAGTTAAAAATGCTTCTGCTAATCTTCTTAAACACGCTGTAGAAAATAATCTAAATAAAACTCAGTTTCTACAAGCTATATCTGTTGCAAAAAACTTAGATCACTATTTAGATTTTATTCAAAATACTCCTGAACATGGTACAACCAATGATTTAATACAGCAAGCTATTATGCTTGATCGTAAAATTGATTTTAAATGGTCTGTAAAACGTATGGAAGAAGAGCATAAAAAATGGACAGAAGAACTAATGGAGTTAGAATCTGATAGTATGTCCAAAGAACCTCTTGACTGGTTGGAAAAGTTTAAAAAGTATAATGACAACAGGTATAAACTTCTTGATAATCAATATGATGTATTCAGAGAAGGTAAAGTTATGAAACACTGTGTTTATACAAACTATTGGAATGCTATAAAGTATAACAACTTTGTAGTTTTTCATGTTAATGATGGCTCTATGTATGGTCTTACTCTTGGTTTATTTTATGATAAAAGTACAGGTCTACAGTTTAATCAATTAATGGGTAAGTATAATCAACAACCTGAATCTGATATTAGACAAGAAGTAAAAAAATGGTTAAATGATGTAAATGATAATCTTAAAACTGTAAAAAACATTACACATGCAGAAATTTTTTGTGACACTTGAAGGCAGTGATACCTGCCCAGTGTCAATACGCAAAAGAAAGTATAATAACGGAAGAACTTCTCTTGAATTGCTATATGCAGATGAGAACTCTGAAGATTATGGCTTTCCTTACGCTATAGCAAGCGTAAATCTTCCAGATGTACTATTAGATGAAAATGAAATTCTAATAAAAGACTACTCTGAAAATGAAGGTATGCTCAACTTTTTAACTGAGAATAACATAGTATATCCAACAAACCGAGGTGTTCAATCAGGTTTTGTATGGATACCGGTATGCATTCTTAGACCAGAAAGTGAGTGGGGAACTGGATATCAATTAAATCCTCCTCCTGCTCAGATTGATATAACGACTGGAAGAAAAATGTGGATTATAAAAGAGACTGAAGTCTGGGCTGAAAGCTATGAGAAGGCAATTGAAATTATGGAACTCATACAGTCTTAATTTATACTCTTATGAAAAGTATACTTCTTTGGCTCGGTTTGATTAAACCTGCCTCTTGTAAAAAACAAAAGCCAATCTTAGTCTTAAGAATTGGAAAATCCACTTACCCTAAAAATCAACCGTCTCAACAAGACTGGATGAATGAATTTAAGGTTTCAATGCTACACGGCCGTAAAGCCGTGAATTTTTAAGCTAGGTGTTGGACTGGTTCTACTTCATAGAACTAGCAGTTTACGGTAATCTAAAACCGTAATTTTTTACTAATCCAATTTTATTTTATGGGAAAGTTTGTAAATCATACTTCTAAAGAAAAGCATAAAACTCGGGAGTATATACTAAGTCAGATTCCTTCTCTAAAAAAAAGAAAACCAAGGCTGCTTACTTTACCAGCCGACAACTTTATCTTTGAACAGATGGTACTCAAACGCTATCCTAATGCAATCATTGATTGTATGGAGATAGACCGTGTGTTATACCGTCAAGTAAAAGATAACCTTCCTTGTAAAGTAAACTATGAGTTCGGTGACATCTTTGATAAGTTACAGGCAAACCCTAATACGTATGACGTTATATGGTTAGACCTTTGCGGCAACCTGTCTACAAGCAACCTGTATAATCTTATATCAGCTGTACAGAACTCACTCAAAAAGAAATGCATATTTGCTTTTACTTTGACATCACACCGTGAACAAAGAGGTAAAATATTTACCCAACTGTACAACTGTACAGATATTAATCACTTTAGATTCAAAGTATTCCCAAAAATGCTTATCAAAATGGGTCGTCTGATCCACCCGTACTTCTCGTTACAAAAGATAATAAAATATCAAAACGAAGGTAGTACTGTTCCTATGTCTCTTTATTTATTTACCAATTCTTAAAAAACTTTTATGAAACTACTTACAACAAATGGCAACCTAAGCCAAAATGCAAAGGATCTTATTACTGATATTAAATCTAAGAACTTTTCTGATGAAGAAATTGTTCAAAAGTATGGCATGAAAAATAATAGAGAGTTGCACACAACAACTAGAAAACTAAGAGTACGAGGATTACTTCCTCGTTCTTTACATGCTGAGAGAGGGCTGAAAGCCTGGGCTACTCGTAGAAAAAACGGTACAACTCATACTACTAAAGGAATGAAGTATAGTAAAATTACTGATACAAGTATTAATACAAAAGTATCAAAAAGTAATAGTGCACCTCTAACTGATTACAGAACTTTGTACTTTGGCAAAGATTTTCTTCTTCAGATTCACAAGAAAGCAATGGCAAGACTTGTTGTAGATCATAACAATAACTTGCATATCTTAAATAGTTAAACTCGGTGAGACTAGCAGAAGCTAGTGTGGGCACGCACTTGCCCGAACCCTGGTATCAGGTACTGATCAACCATGAGCTGTTACAGGAGGAAAAAGCTGCTGATGTTTATATCAGTTAGTTTAAATACTAAGCAACACCTGTCGTAAATGGGGGTAATGAAAGTTTAATTCTGCATTGGACTGTGTCCATATTAGTCAGAGTATATTAAACGAGTACTTGTAAAATACCGAACCTGATAGCTTAGCTATTACGATGTAGGAAACTCCAACATATCCGGTACGTTAAGCCGGTTTTTTTTATTATAATTATGAGGATTAGGGTTGGTAAGTACCGGGGGTCTCCTTAGGGAGACTTTCCTGGTACATTTTTTGTATAAATCCCAAAAATTCTTTAATATTGTTCCACAACATGCTTAATCAGAACTACAGGTTAAGGGGTGGATTTGGGCAGTGTACCAGCATTGTAATGAGAGATCCTAACCTTAAGATACGTGATAAAGCCGTCTATGCTTACCTCTGCACATTTGCAGACAGCAAGACAAACGAACTAACAGTAAGTGTAATGAAAATAGCTTCTGAACTAAACATTACACCCATTACTGTCAAACGCTCTTTGAAAGAACTGGAAACTAAACAGATCATCAGACGTACAATACGTGGACGTGGTCAAAGTAAAGTAACTACTGTTCTAAAATGATTGACTGATTCTAATAACGCTCATATAAGTCAGTGGCCTTTGGCCAGCATTGGCCTATTAGGATAGTCAGTAACAAAAAGGTCTGATCTTAGGAGCTAGTAAGTAAGTCTCTAGGTGACCCGCGAACAACTATATCTCTTAGTACTGTGAAGTTATGAGTATACCATAGATAAAACCGCTACTACATACTCCTTGGTAATACGATTAAGAATCAAAAATCCAACGAACCGGGTCAGGAACAGCGTATATAGTTAAGTAGACCGTCCAACGGAATCATGAAAGCTATCCCTGGGATAGACCTTTTAAACTTCTTTATGAGAACAGCCTAGCTAACAGGCTTTAAATAGATGCCGGCTTACCGTATTTGTGGCGTTACAACAGATGGGATCTGGCATGCATCACAAGTATGCTAACTGGGGGTGCCTGGTTTTGACAGTAGTGTGAGTGGTATGTACACATGCAGTGGGACGGTTCTCCAACCACTTTAATCTCGGAATCAGAAAACAAACGCAACGACTAAGTCTGAGCGTGTAGCAGAAGGTGAAGCTATCTTGGCTTCTATCTTCGGTGAAGTAGCAGTAGCTGCCTAACCCTACGGAGGATCTATCCTTGGCAACAGAAAATAGTAGCTGAATAGACAGAGTCCTATGATGGTAGCCTATAAACTACCGGATACTAATGGCGTGCTGATATTCAAAACTGAAAGACTTCAAGACATCTTGATCCATCTTTCCAACTAAAACTGAAGTTGTAAATAGACAGTTATCCCTTACGGTGCAGACTGTCACAATTCTTCAAAGATTTGTGACATATCAGTACTAAGCATGTAACGAGCAGTACGTATTAACTTCATTATTGGACGCGGGTTCAACTCCCGCCACCTCCACTGCCTTTTAGAGGCAAGCAAGCAATCGTTAACCCCGGTGTTTCTACGCTGGGGGCTTTTTATGACACATTATATGCATTTGAATGCACTTTTAAAAGCTAAACAAAATGAAAAAGCTTATTAAATTCTTAGCGTGGCTTGAGAAATATAGGTTGAAGTTAATGGAAAGAGCTGGTAGACCTTGGTAATAAACAAAATTATACACAATTTTATACTCAGAGTATAAGAACAAGATTAAAAACAAACTTTAATATGGAAATTATAGACAAAAAAAGACACATTGAATTTCTACTTGCTGAGATACAAGTATTAAGATCAAGATTTGAATCTACAGATACAGGTCATCTTAGAACTACAGTAAGTGTATTAGAAGAAAGAGTTAAAGAACTTTTAAATTCATTATAATATGGGACAACAACACGTACCTCTAAAAATTGATGATAAAGGCTGTGTTATAGCTGTAGGATCAGTTAACGATGATAATTATGATGAATGTGTAATATGTGGTAAAAAAACACCTTACACAAGATCAACACATATTGATCTAAGATATGGATATGTAGAGGGAGCAGGACAAGGTTGCTATCAACCTCAAGTTTGCAATAAGTTAATAGAACCTATTGATCCACCAAATGATCACTTAAAACATTTTTTAGTATCATTTCATACAGTTAAATCTACACCTAATGATCAAGAGTTAGGAGCAAAGGTTAGAGAAATGTTTTATCATCAATTTGAAACAGAACAATAAGAATATACCTTTAAATCTCAGTTAATGAGACTAAATTTATAAACTATGACACAAGATAAATATCTTGAAATCAAAGATAATTATGTTAATAATATCAAAAGATACATAGCCGAGGAAGGTAATATTTTTCCTCACCTTACAATTTTTGCTAATCAAAAGGATAACCCTGAAGAAAATGCAATTATACATGTACCCATAGAAAGTAAGTTTATGGCTTCAGAAGAAGCAAAAGAACATTTTATGGAAGAAGTTGTACCTAGTCTTGCTATTGAACTTAAGAAAAAGTTTATACCTAAAGGTGTAGCTTGGACCTCTGAAGCATGGGTTAGAGTTTTTGATAAAAAAGAAGCTGTGCCTAAAGACTGGAAATCAAAACCAATTCAAAAAGAAGTTCTTATTATTAATATAGAATTTGAATATAAAAAAGAACTTTTAGTCTTTGAAATTAAACGTCACGGTAAACAAGTTAATGAAGACGGTAATCTGACAGATAACGTTGAGCTCATAGAAGAAAATATTTCTGGAGCTGAAAGTGTGGGTGGTAGGTTTACTAATTTATACCAAAAAATCATAGCTGATAAATAAAATGTAATTATTAACCGCATAAGCACAAGGAAACTTGTGCTTTTTTTTTAATCTTAAATATCCTAAAACATGTTCAAAAGTAGATTGGACAAACAGAAAATCCAAAAGATCAATCAAGATCTTGTCAATGGAGAAAGCCTTGCTGACGTAGCTACAAAAAACAGTGTAAGCTATCAACATGCATGTTATTTCCGTAAAAAGCTTGTTAAAGCTGGTGCGTTAAATCCGTTGTATAAAACAACGAAGAGAAAGTCTAGAAACATTAAACGTACAAGAACTGTAAACGCAGTAACGTACAACACAACAAACAGTAAAATCTTAACTAATACAAAAGATAATACTTTTACATTGTTTGTTAATGGTACAGCTTTATACTTTAAAAATGCAAAGAGCATTTATGTATCTCCAGAGTTTGTAGATGTAAAATATTAATACGTATGTCAAAACTGTTAAGTAAGATCTTTCCTTGTACTCGTATAAAAAAGCTTGAGAAAGAAAATAAAGAGCTTTATGAAAAGCTATCACAGAGACAGGAGGTTATAAATAAAACAAATGCCTACTGGAAAAAGAGGTTTAATGATTTACTTCGCAGAAACCGCACGTCAAATTTATAGCTCTATTATCCGCACTTATTCTTGTAGAACTTGGTAATCAATAATATAGAGGTTAGCTTTATAACAAATCTAACTCTATGCTCTACCAGTTGCCTAATGGAAAGGTGATTGAGATAAGTACAGAGCAGTATGTTGAAATGTCCGATGAAGAACTTGAGTACCTTATTGCTTATAATTACGGAGACGCCTTGGAAGATCCTTGGTTTGGTTCCGTTCTTAATAAAAGAGATACCACTGTTTATTCAGAAGAACCTCCAGATATACTACCTGACTTAACTAATATATCTAATGAAGACAAGATAACCTACACGGATATAGACTATAAGCCGGAAGACGAGTAGTCTCCATATAAGTAGTAATCAAGCCCTCAAGACTGATAAAGTCTTGGGGGTTTTATTTTTTAATCACTAAATACCTAAACAAATGGGTAAAGTTGTAGTTACTGCCGACAAGAACGGCAATGTTATCGGTGTATCCGAAAACAACCCCGATTACGGTTACGTACGGGTTGAGCAAACAGGTTCATTTATTAATGACCAAGGATGGTTGCGTGTTAGCAAACGTTCAGCACTTATTAAAGGTCTTGTAAAAGATTTAATGGAAACAAGTTTTACTGAAGGTCAAGAACTTGATGGTAAAATTATTGTAGTAGAATCTTTGAGTCCTTTTAATCCTGAAAATCCAGATAGAGATCTTAAGATTGCAGGTGAAACAGGTGTAGTTTGTCGTATAGAAGATCAACCTATCTATCGTCAATCTTTCTACACAACTAATAATAACTTACAGGATGAGCTCATTATGCACACAAATGGTGAAGAAATCCGTGAAGTACAAGCTGCTCAGCGAGCTGTTTCAAGCCTCAAAATAAAGAGAGCTCAGACAGGGGAATCTGCTGAGTTATAAAAGTTTGTGTAACTAACTACAAAAAAGCCTAGGAGAAATCCTAGGCTTTTATTCGTAGAACTCAATAATATTGTATATCTTCACCTCTATAATTGTAGAAGTATGACCTACAACCCTAATAAAATCATAACTGCAAACTCCAAAGGTATACTAATATCTTATGGGGACAACACAAAGCCCAGATATGTAGCCTATAAATCCAAAGTAGTAGCTGATATTCAGCATTTTGGAAAGGTAAAGTATCAACAGCTTGAAAAACCTATTTTTAACAGGACTCAGAAAAAACTTTATTCAGAAGTACTCTATGGTATAAAAGCTTACGAACCTATAGAACTAATGGCTTTATCCCAAAAAGATGTACTCAGAATTAATTCCCTGCACAGACGAGCTCAGTTCTTTCTGAACCGCTGGAAGCAGGAGATCCAAGACAATGCAGTAAATATCTTTTTTTCTGCTCTATTCCCCAAGTCTTCTATAGCTAAAGCAATGTGTTCCACTAAAGGATATAACAGAGCTTATACTGACAGACATAGCTTTAAACAGCTTGGTCTAACTCAGGAAGCTGTAGCATCCAAACTTGTTGAAGTAGGATTTCTACCCAAGAACTTCTTTCAACTTGCATAAACCACCCACAAACTCTATGGAAAGCATTTTTATTTCTGATAATAGTGTAAAGCTAGTACTACTACCGACAAATGAACTAGATAGTCTATTACTAAACAAACTACTTAGCAATGGCCCAGTAGAATTAGAGATCATCCGTCAACCTGTTAGCATATTAGGAAAGTCTGTAAAAGACGCTATTATAATCAGAACAAAATTCGTAACTGATGCAAGCAAAACTAAAGAAGTGCAACGGATGCAACAACCTGAAACCAATCTGGAAATCTCACGGTAAAGAAAAGTACTGTAAAGAATGCTGGTATAGTTTAGAACCACCCAAGAAAATCTCACCTGTTTCTAAAAAGATGGGTGATACTATGGATGATTATTCTAAGCTCAGATTAGCATTTCTTGTAGTTCATTCTATGTGTCAGGCTAAACTAGTAGGATGTACCGGAAAAGCAACAGACATTCATCATAAAGCTGGCCGTGGTGAGAATCATTTAAAGATTTCTACATGGTTAGCTGTATGCAGAAAATGTCACAGATGGATAGAAGAAAACCCAAATGAAGCCAAAGAACTTGGACTATCACAATCACGTTTAAAAAATGAAACAAATGAGTAGTACACTAAAATTTAGTGACGGAGAAGAGTTTGATTTAACAGGCCCACTTCGTCTAGAAAAGAGATATGATGGATGGTATGTACTGGGTAACAACAGAATGATACCAGTTAACAGTGCAGAACATGGATTAGAAATTATTAAAAAACTTTCTACCTAATGAGTAAGAGAGAAGAAATCCAGCAACAAGCCCTGGATATAGCCGTAAAGTATAAACGCTGCGGCCTAGGGATCTCAATGGGTGTTGGTAAAACTCTCATTGGGCTCAAGTATCTTAGTCATTGGCAGGAGTTAAATATGAATAAGTTAAACGTGCTAGTAGTAGCACCTAAACTAAGTATATTTGATAGCTGGAAAGATGACGCAGTTAAATTTGACATACCTCAAGAGGTAATGGATCAAATAACATATACTACTTATCTGTCTTTAAACAAATACAACCCTCACAGCTTTGATATAATTGTGTTGGACGAATGTCACAGTCTTTTAGATTCACATGAGACTTTTCTAGCTAACTATCAAGGTAGAATACTGGGACTTACCGGTACTCCTCCAAGATATAGTCATTCTGAGAAAGGTAAAATGGTAACTAAATACTGTCCTATACTTTACAAGTATATAACAGATGATGCTATAGATGATGATATTTTAAATGACTATAAAATCATAGTTCATAAGATGTCACTTGGTAGCGAAGATGTTATACCTGTTAGTCTTAAAAATATGAACTTTTATACGTCTGAAAAGAAAAGCTATGCATACTGGACTAAAAGAATCATAGAAGCACAAACAAAGAAACAAGAGCAGATAGCTTCTGTTATGAGAATGCGTGCAATGATGGACTTCAAAACTAAAGAGAAGTATACTAAATTTCTACTCAGTGAGATAGAAGATAAATGTATAGTTTTCTGTAATACCCAAGCTCAAGCGGATAGAGTATGTAAGTACTCTGTACATTCTGAAAATTCAGATGCAGAAGCTAACCTTGAAATGTTTAAGCAAGATAAAATTGAAGAGCTCTCTTGTGTTCTTCAACTAAACGAAGGTGTAAACATTCCTAATTTAAGAGCAGGTATTATTATGCATGCATATGGCAACGAGCGTAAATCATCTCAGAGAATAGGACGCCTTTTAAGATTAAATCCTGATGACACCGCTATTATACATATACTATGTTACAAAGATACTGTGGATGAACGTTGGGTTGGTGAAGCTTTAAAAGATCTTGACCAAACTAAAATTAAATACCATGATGTAAATCTATCCACCTATGATGAACCTACATTTCACAGGTAAATATATTAAAAAAAATGGTCGCCTAGAGTTTTCTAGTTTAGGCTCAGCTAAACAATTTGAATTATTTGTCTCTCACATTCCTGATGGACAGATAGTAGAAGTCTTTTATGAAGAGCAACATGATGATGGTACTCTACCTCAGTTAGCTAAACTGCATGTACTAATAAAACAACTTGCTGTACATATAGGTGAAACCGCAGAAAATATGAAGATTCTTATAAAAGATAGAGCAGGACTATGTATAGCAAGAGAAGTATCTGGTAAAGAATATTTCTTACCAAAAAGCTTTGCAGAATGTTCTAAAGATGAACTAAGCTTAGCTATTCAAGCTTGTATAGAAATAGGAGAAGAAGTAGGATTTACTGTATGGTAGATTCTTGAGAAAGAGGTTCTTCCAAATTTTCTATAACGGTAAGACCTTTTTCATGAGCAGTCTTTTCTAAAACATTTATCATAAGAGAGACAAAAGCAACATGCTCATACCAATCTTCTTCGTACTCTTTCTTAGTAATTTTTTCAAAAGCTGTTTTTATTTCTTCCTCAGTTTTATCTGACAAAAGAAAAAGAAGAAGCTTCTGAAAGTTAATAAGAGTGTTTCCTCCAACAATTATAGGAAACGTAGAATCTCTTTTAATAGCTGTATAAGTAGCCATAGGATATTATTTGTAACAAATTTAGATAACTTTTATGACAAAAACTGTAGACCTTGCAGAAATTAAATGCAAACTAATAGAAAAACTCACCCCATCTGGGTGGGCTACTAAGCTTCGTGGCTTTATTTTGTCCAGTGATTTTGATAAAATACTGGACAAATTACTAGCCGAGCGTGACGCTAATAAAAGATTTACTCCTCCTCTAAAGCATGTCTTTAGAGCATTTGAGGAATGTCCAGAGAAAGATCTAAAGATTATAATGATTGGACAGGACCCTTACCCGCACTTTGGTGTAGCGGACGGTATAGCATTTTCTTGTGGCCTTACACAGAAGCCACAGCCTAGCCTTAAGAACATGTTTGAGGCTATAGAGGAAACTGTATTTCAAGGATACCCTACTTATCAAGATCCCGATCTAACCCGCTGGGCAAACCAAGGCGTGCTGATGTTAAACTCAGCATTGACCACCCAGCTAGACAAAGTGGGAACGCACTATGATATCTGGAAGGATTTTATTATGTATGTTCTGGACATGCTTAGCCTGACTAATTCAGGACTAATATTTATGCTACTTGGTGCAAAAGCTCAAGAGCTTGAATCTGTGATCGGTCAGAACCATTACATACTAAAAGCTAGCCATCCGGCATCTGCTGCCTATACTAAGACAGTATGGGACTGTAACGACATTTTTAACAAAGCCAATGAGATCATTGCTAAGAACAACGGAGCTCAGTACAAAATCCAATGGTAATATGAAAAGATTTATGACAAGTGAAGTATTTATTCTTCTATTAAGTGTTATATGTATATTCATAAGTGAGTATATATATCTATATAAGAATGAACCAATTAAGGCTATATTTATTGGTCTTTGGCCACCTACGATGTTAAGTTTACTAAATTATATTAATAGTAAAAAAAAGTAAAATGGAAAACACTGATATAATAGTTCTATCTAGTGTTATATCTATACTGTTTTTGGTATTTATAGTAAGCATAGCAAGAGAACTTATTAACTCTAAAGAATCAGTAGGTGAAGAAACAGGACCAAGAGCCAATATGATAAGAAAGGTAGGAAAACTATTTGATACACAAAAAAAAATTAAAAAATAACATGGGAGTTGACATATCAGGGCTGAATCCAATAATTCTCAGCCCAAGACCTGAAAGTATAGATCACGATAACGCCACAGAAGAGCAAAGAAAGCAATACTGGGAAGCTGTAGACAAATGGCAAGAAGAAAACCCAGGAGATTATTTTAGATCTAACTGGTGGGCCTGGAGACCTATACACGAACTATGTGATATAGTGTCTAGAAAATACAAACTGAGAATTAATACCTCAGGATGGGGGGAAAACTCAGGACACGGATTAAGAAGCCCTAAAAAGTGTGAAGAACTAGGTAATGCCTTAGAAGATCACATTAATACCCACTTAACAGAGCATCTTAAAGAAGATGATGATCGTTATTATCTCTGTATGGGAACTTGGGCAACAGATGAGGGTAGATTCTTACCCCAAGAAACAAACGAAAAGCTAGATGAACAATATCCTTTAGGTACAGTACTCTTTCAAGGAGTAGTACTAAAAGATGGCACTGTGGCATATCCTAGCCACGGAAGCTCACTAAGACATATCAGAAACTGGATAGCCTTCCTGAAAACTTGTGGAGGTTTTGAAATCTATTAGTTAAACAAAATCTAATAACTACTACTATGGCAGTAAACAAAGTGGATCTGTATGTATCACAGATCTTAGAAGACCTTAACAACGGTCTTACCTGGTTAAAACGTGATGACATCGGTTACGGTAACATCCAAGACAAGTACAATGCAAAAGATCAGCAGATTGCTATGATCCGTAAACATCCAGCTCTAAAAGACGCTGAGACTAATATTACTGTATTTAATATCATAGACGATACAAAGTATGAGACCACTACTAAAACCGGAGAACCCAGACCTACCAGCAATAACATTGTGGAACAAAGAGTGGTACGAGTGGCAGACATCAACCCATCAATGGAAGTTACTGAAACCTCAGACGACCTTACAGCCTTCGTCAACCTCTAATCCTATGAGTATAATGAGAACTAACACTTCTGTAAGGCCAAGTCCTACACAGAGTGCAACACTGTATGCTGTCGGTTATCAAATGATCGGCAATGATGGTAACCTTTGGGAAGTAAGAGCAACTACTGCAGGTGTACAACGCTGGGTGAAAGCTCATCAAGTAAATACTTCTCAGACAACAACCAAATTTAATCCAAGTCCTAAAAATCCAAACACAGCAAACATGTCTAAAGTAAAGACAATCACAAAAAAAACTACCCAAGAGGTACGTACTATTGAAACTTCTTTGATTAACAAAGAAGAAGTATTTAAAATGATGGCCCTTGCAGAATCTACCGGCCTGCCTTGTCTATTAATCGGTGAGCCTGGCGTTGCAAAGACCAAAACCGTGATAGAATACGCAAAGGCATGGTTAAACAAAGATGGTAAAATGACCAACCAAGACTTTGCTAATAAGATTTACATCCTGGAAACAGATGAAGGTACTAAGGCCTCAGAAATTAAAGGTATGCCTGACCTGAGTAAACTTTTTACTGAGAACAAGTATGAACTTAACGCTCCCATTGCTGATGCAGAGATTGTTATCATCAATGAGGTAGACAAAGCTAGCTCAGCTATACGTAACGCCATGTTGGGTGTTATGAATGAGAAGTTCTTATTTAATGGTAAAAATAAGATTCCATGTAAGTGGAAACTGTTTATTGCAACTTGTAATGAGATTCCTAAAGATGAGCAAAACTCTCCATTCTGGGATCGTTTTATGTTAAAGATGACAGTAAACCGCGTATCTGCAGGTGAGCTAGTTAAGTACTATAACAAAGGTGCTCGTAACTACCGTGAGAAGTTCAGTATTGGTGTTCCTAATACTGCAGAAATTGATCAGGTAGAAATTCCAGTAAACAAACTGGAAAAGTATCTAGAAGTTGGCTACCAACATAGCTCAGATCGTACTTTGACTTTTGTACCAAAACTTACTAAAGCAGTTAGCTATATCTGGGATATCTCAGTAGATAAAGCATTAGTAAAGACAGCCCAGATTATGATTGGACAATCAGCAGGTTCTGAACTACAGAACAAACTGATGAGTCCAGAAGTTAAGGCTGTTATGAGCAAAGTAGAGATGCTACAAAGCTATACTACAAACGAACAACTAGAGCTTGCAATAGCTGACGTAGAAAGTCTGATCAATACTTATGTTTCCCGTAATATCATGGATGAAACACAGGTAGAAGAAATAGAGCTTTCTATGCAGTACATCTTAGCCATTCACCCTGCTCGTAAAAACTACCAGTCTGCCGAGGAGTTTGATGCTATGATGGCAGAACAAGCATAAAATAAATTTTAAATAAGTAAAGCTGGTATAGTAGCCAGCTTTACTTTAAATTTTGACAATATGTCAAGTACTAAACAATACAAGAACGTATATACGATTCTTGAAAAAGTAAAGAAAGGTGAGATCCAGTCTCATTATAAAAACGAAGGTGGTCTGTTTGGTAAACTAAACTTTTATAAGAAAGCCGATCTTATTAAACCCTATGTTCATTACATAGATGAAGATAAAATTCACACTATTATAGAAGCTGGTCTAATGGATCAAAGTAAAATCAAGCAAGAGTATGAATACTTTAGTAAGACCAGTGCATTTGGTAAGATTCCTGAAGATAAAAAGCCTGATTTCAGTAAATTCTTTACTAAAGTACGTCAAAACTTTGACAAGTTTCCTGAACATCTTAAGTATGATATCTTTAAGATGTATTACAACAAGATGGAAAAACTTGATTTTGTAGAACGTACAGATAAAAACAGTACTCGCTATAAGTTTTTAGAGAAAGCAAATAATCCTGTTGGTAAAATTATGACTGAAGGAGGAAGTCTAAAGTCTGCCATATTTACTCGTAATATGGTGATGTACTATCTCATGCAAATGACCCAGCTAGAATATATTGACCCAAATGCTTATAAGAATTTAAAGAAAAGTCTTAATGGTGAGTCTGAATTTGACAGTAAAGATGCTGATGATGCATTGGATAAAATGCTAAATAATCAAGCTAGTAAGAATGCATTAGATCGTGCTATGAAAGATGCTCAAGATACTTGCAAAATGATGGATGAAAGCATGACTCAGGATATTCAGGAACAACTCTTTGATCAAGCTAATAAACCTGGTTCAGGTAATCAAGCTGGCAAAATAAGTCCTGAATATATGCGTCAAGTAGCAGGTAGACTTGCTAATATCAAGCTTTCTATGGGTGCTCTTAAAGAAAAGTTGAAAAAACTTTTGGATAAATCTACTAGTTACTTTTCTTCTCGTAAGATTACAACATACGAAGATCTATTCAATGCTCAAGATGTATCTGGTCTAGAAGACTATGAGTTATTACATCCTCAGTTGCGTAAAATCTTTGCTGAAGATATTCAGATTAAAGATACTAAAGCAGTTGGTAAAATAGATGTCTACGTAGATATATCTGGATCTATGTCAACCACTTGTGGTTCTCGTAACGCTGACGGTAATCATATTAGCCGTATAGACTTTGCTAAATCAATGATAGCTAAGCTTAAAGAAATGGATATGCTAAATGATGTCTACTTGTTTGATACAAGAGTTAAAAAGTATCGTAACGATTTAGTATCTATCTCTATGATAGATTGTGGAGGTGGTACTAGTATTGATGCTGCTGTATCTAGTATAGTAAAGAATGATCGCAACGCTATAGTTATAACAGATGCAGAAGATCGCTGCAATAACTTTTGTGATAAAGCATTTTTTATTGGACTACAGGGAGCAAAATTTAATCACTTCCAAAGTGATGTTATTAAGCAATACTCATTAAGAGGACAAGTAGTTGTCTTTGATGGAGAAACTATTCATAAAGTAGATCAGACTGGTCTAACTATAAAATAAAATTATATGATATTAGCTAATACTAAATTTAACCATGAGAATGATGTCTTTCATCAGTCCATAGGTATATCAAATGAAATTCGTACTAAATGCAGAGAGCGTATATTCTTTACGTCTCTTAGTAATGCAATCCAAACAGAAGAACTGTTTGAAGACCCAGATGATGCTCCAAGAGAACTTCGTACTGTAAGTGGTAACTTGCATAGATTACTAAATAGTATTACAGATAATCTTGAGTATGAATATACTCTTTTAATCTTTAATAACTATGAACGTATGGCTAAACAGACCTATGCTTATTTTAAACACATGCAAGAAAATAAACAGAGCACTGAGGAAAAACTTAAGTCTGCTATTTTAGAACTTGTAGAAGAAATGCATAAGCAGCGTGAAGAAGACGATGATAGTGATAATGATGCTGATAATTTACCTATAGATCAACTTAATAAAAAGTCTATGCTGAAAAGAATCAGCTTGGTAAAAAATAGTCATCATAATTTCAATACCTATATGAACTTACTTAACAGATGGGTTAATAATAATGATAACCAGACTTCTGAAAGTAAGCCTGATATTGATGACATTTTAAGAAACTTGTTTTCTAAAGATAATGAGGACGAGTAGTTGTTGTTTTTATTGTTTATAAGGCCAGTGGGTATATCTCACTGGTCTTATTTTTTTAGTTTGAACTGTGAGATAGATTTACATCCCCAAGTACACAATACTTTATGTTCTGTGTAACATTACTAGTAGCTACGTTTATTGTAAACGAGCTCACTGGATTAATAGTAGAGAAGCTTGATCTTGTTATACTGTCATAGTCTGATGGATTAAACCATAAGACTTCCGAAATTAATCTTAATCCTGTGGTGTGTGCTATTATTAAGAAGGCATCACCAAGGTCTAATATACCGTTTTTATTTACATCCGCTGCTTTCCATTGTTTAGTCCCAGTTAAAGATAAACCAGGACTAGTATTATTAGGAGTGTTAATGTTTAAACCTTCTGCCCAAGTTACTGTAAAGTCAGCAAGTGTAATACCCTGTACAGATAAAGATGGAACTAGTTTATATGTAGAGTTCTGATTAGGTAGAGTAAAAGTGTATGTTCCATCAGTGTTCACATTCTTGTAATCAACTAAGATGTCAGATCCATTAACCACTCTATATAAAGTTAACAGTGGTCTAGATGATAATCCTGCAGGAATAGTAACTGTCCCAGTAAGAGTATTAGTTACCGCCACTGTATTTGTAGTATTAGCTGTATAAAATCCTGTGAATGTAGCATCAGCTGGATTAGACCAAGTACCAAATTCAACTATGTATGCACAATTAACATTATTAGGTAAGTCATTCCAACAACCTCCACCGCCCCATTTGGTAACAGCGTAGTGTTCACCTCCTGCGTTATTAGGTTCACCTCCGCACCAGTTATTATACTGACCGGCTATATTACCAGCAGTCTGACCGTTTTGTGTCTTAATTAATGTACCGTTTTCAGGTCCCGCATCTATACGCCAATAACCTTCTTGTACAACATCAGACAAAGCAAACCATATGTTGTTCTGTGGTACATTAGCAACAATAAAGTCTTGTTCAGACTGAGAAGTTATTGTAACAAGATAACCAGTCTGACCTTTAAATGTCTGTTGACTAGATAAAGATTTAGCTGTAGAATAAAAAGTAGTACTAGATATAGGTCTGTAAAAGTGACCGTTAACAGCATTATAGTAATAACCAGCTGGGTTCTCAGTAGTTGATACTGATATCTGTACGTTTCCTGTAGTGGAACCAGTATTAATCTTTAAAGAAGCTAAGGCATTATTTACATTAGCTTGCGTACCAATAAAACTTAAACGGGTTTGATTGCTCCAAGAGTTATATCCTGAAGCAAAAGATAAACCTGTAGTAGTTGTAATACTAAAACTAACTCCTGCGGGTGGATTAACCAACCCTATAGAAGTTAACAATAACTGTGAAGTAAAACCATTGATAACAAAACCACTTGCATCTTGTCCGCTTACATTTACTTGGTATGTTCTACCAAGAGGAGCAGTGACTGACTGAGCTTTAGATAGCACAGTAATTATAGAAAATAATATAACAAGTAGTTTTCTCATAAGTTAATCTTGCTCCCCACTAAAAAGAAACTAAGAATAGGAAATTCACGGTTTGTACTAGCATTAAGTTTATAGTTTACGTTAAACTTAAACTTCTTACTTATCTGATAATCAAAACCTGATCCTGCAAAGAAACTAAAAGTTCTGTCACTTTGTGTCACTTTATCCTTGGTAGAATAAATAAGAGGGGTAGAAATAATATATAGTTCAGGGGATATAGTGAACCTCTTACGCTTATTTAAGTAAAAAGGCTTAGTATAAAAGGCTGTAATAGACGGAGAAAAGAATGTATTGTCATCTTCACTTATTACACTTGCTGCACCTGATACATTAAAACCTGTCACCCCAAACTTACCTGCATTTAGAATACCGCTGTATCCAATAAATCCTAAGATGTTTCCGTAACTATACACTGCAGTGAGAGCAAAGTTTGAAATATACTTCAGCTTACCACTCTTGCTTACATTTAATCTTGTATACTTACCACTAAGAGCAAACTGCTTAAAGTTAAACCACACCATACCGGTCATACCCCAGCTTGTCTTACCTGTCAGTGAAGACTGACTCATAGATAGATTTAAGATGGGCGTGAATGACTTATCCAGATTCTGAGCTGTAGTAAAATCAGATGATACTAGTATAGGGTTACTCCCTCCACCTTTACCACCTGATTTACCTCCATTTTTACCACCTCCTGAAGAAGAACTATTATCTCCTCCAGATTTGTCTGCAGATGCGTCTGCACTCATAGTAGTGGAAGCCGCAACTTCTTGAGACCCTTCTTGAGTAGATCCTTTGTCAGATTTAGATGAGCTAGTATTATTACTCCCGCCAGTGTTGCTAGAACCAGTAGTAGTTTGACTAGAACCTGAAGAGCCTGACGAACCTCCTGACTGGCTAGTAGAGCTGCCAGAAGAGGTATTAGAAGAACTATTAGAAGTATTTCCATTGTTATTAGATTTAGAGTCTTTATTATCCTTAGAGCTAGCGTCAGACACACCTCCTCCCCCGGATGACACTGAAGTCCCTGTAGCACTTGACACCACAGAAGATGTGGCCTGACTCTGTGCCGAACTCATTATAGAACTCACTACACTTTGTACTGTGTTACCTATTATCTGACTAGTAATCTGATTCTGAGTCACCTGCCCAGACTGCTGACCACAAGGTGAAATCTTTCTATAGTCATCATATGTAGCGTTTATCCAAGAAGCAAAAGCCCCGCTACTGACATCTGCTGCAGTAAACGAGGCCGATTTGCCTAGAAAGTAAATGACAGTATTACCCGTTACAGGTATTGTAAACGTAGTTACCACCTTCGTACAAGGATCGGTGAACGGATACGTTAATACCTGACTTCTTGCAGTCAGAGAAAGGGCAAGCAATGTTATGATATAAACGGCACGGTGCCACACTAGTTCTTAAAGATCTGCTTCTTTATCATCCGCAGAACTACTCTAGAAGCTGCTGTTTCCAGAGCTTTCTTCGTAGTGATACCAATTGTTGATTGGTTAAACTTAATCTCAGAGAGGTTATCATCATTAAGAAGAGTGAGCTCTCTGACAGTTTTAGCTTCTCCAAGACCTGAGGCAGTGAAGTATTCTCCTGTTTCAGCGTCCACAAACTTTGCCTGTAGACCAAGACGTGTCACCATGGTTTCTTTAACACCATTAGCAACCTTTATTTCCTCATCTACAGATACAGAGAAGTCATATACTTCTATGTACACAAAGTAACGTGCTAACATAATCTTACCACGTCCATCTAGTTTATTCTCCGTTATTCCAGATTGACTAGCCTGAAACTGTTTAACCATACGGTTTTTAATTTCAGTTTTATCTTCTGTAAAAGTAAACCTACCAGTCTCTTCTAGATACTCAACAATGATATTAGTAACACCCAGCCCAACACGTTTATCTTTAAGCTCTGGGTACATAGCATATACATCCTCATTAATTCCTAAACTTAATAACTGTATAGGAATAGTTGGACCGTTATAGTCCATCAAGGAATCAATATTTACCTTCTTCTCAAAACCAGCCTGGTACTGTTCTGTCTTTGTAGATCCTACAGTCTGTGCTGAAACAGTAGTGATTATACTGCTAATAATAAACATTAGTAGTAACCAAATACCTATCATCAATAATATCTTAAATGATTCTTTATCAACTTTCATGGTGTATTAGACTTTAAAGTCTTGGATAATAAAAAGTAAAGCAGCCAAAATAATCCTGATATACAGTAAAATATGATATCGGTAACCCAAAAGCTCCCCGTAATGTTTAAGAGAGTCTTGAACAAAAGATCGTATCCAAGTGGCAAGAAAAACATTGCCAGCATCAAGCTTATATCCCTGGAGGAACGTAAAATCTTTAGTCTCTTTCTTTTGTTCATCAGCTTCCATATTACAGGATTAAGTAAGAAATATTATTCCGGATCTTTAATCTTGCCACACTTAAGGCACTCAAGATTACCGTCTCCGTCTACATCACCCCATACATGCTCACACTGTCTATGTGCAAAGTACTCGTCTATCTTACCATCACCGTCAAAGTCTAGACCGTCCATAACACCATCACCGTCTTCGTCTATCTCTGTACCTTTTTTATCTACAGGTTTAGATTCTGCAGGTAATTCTTCTTTTTCCTCCGAAGCTTTTGCGGCAAATGCAGCAAAGGTCGGATCTACTAAAGACTTCTGTTCACGTGGCGTGTCTTTGATATTAGCCGTATTAGATAAAGAGACACCATCTTCTTCATCCATCTTCTGTACAAGCATTTTATCCTTGTCTGTATCAGAAAACCAGTAGTCTATAATCTTACCATAACTACCGATAAAGGCACCAAGCATAAGAAGTAGAAGTTCTTTCCACTCACCTGCCATTGGGCTGCCAATTTCTATGGCTACAAAAATGCCACCAACAATAAGGATAAAAGATCCTAATACTAACGCTGTAATAAACCAGCGTCTTCTCATCATAGCGTTAAGAAGTCCTTGAAATCCTTTTTCAGATACTTGGTTGCTCATATATACTATTTAATAATTACCACTTTGGTTCTTCTGAAAACTCTTTTTTCTTAGGAGCTGGTTCTGCAGGTTTTGCAGCTGGCTTTTCAATCACACGCTCAATTACTTTAGTTCCACCGGCAGCTTGTTGCTGAGCTTGAGTGTTATTAATAATAATACTTGGCTGTGCAGCAGGAGCTGGAGCAGCTTCTTCTTTACCTCCAAAAAGAGTTGTACCTACCCAAGTGCCTGCACCCAGGATTACTGTACTAATAGTACCTACGACTGTCTTCTTAAGACCAGACCAAGTACCGTCATTTGATTGTTCTAATTCTTCTGACATATATTTAGGATTTAACTAGTTTAGTTGTTATACGTTTACGGTTATCAAATAATACTAAATTGTACATACCTGCAGGGATTCCTGTACCAGAAACTGGTTTACGAAAAGTAAACTCTGTATCCTGTGTCTCAAACTTACCAAGATCCATAATCTTTCTACCTTGCATATCATAAACCAGTGCATTCATTGTACTATTCTTAGGAAGGAATATCACTACCTCAAACTGTCCTGTAGTAGGATTAGGATTAACTGCTATAGTAGGCTCCATGTTTGTATAAATTGGAACACCGCCATTCATACGGTAGCTCATTACTATACGATCAGACTGAAGCACAATGTTATAATGGTCCCCATTCTCATCTGCTGCATCCATTAAACGTCTCACATATACAAACGTAGTGATATTAGTTCCCAGATTTTTAGGAGAGAACTTAAGCTTATATGGTGTAAACTCTCCTGTTAAAAATCCTTTGTTTTGGTTATTCATGCCACCAAAGCGTACTATACCATTTGTAGAGTCATTTGTTATATACTGTAACCAAGGACCATCAATGTTAGACTGGATTTGGTCAAATCTAACTACAGCAGGATCGTATTTCATCTCAAACTGAAGTCCTGTATTTTTATAACTAGCATAGTCTACATTAAACGGTACAAACAGTGGCTGAGAATTATTCACATAAGTATCTGGGATATTTACGTTGATATCACCTCTATAAATTGTACGAGCTACTAGTTGTCCCTGTGAGTTATAAACCGGTGAAGAGTGAGATCTATCTACGTCACCAAGTAACATATACTTAATGTCTATATTTACAGAGTTAACTGTAGTCACAGAGTCATATACAAACAATCCCTTATCACGGTTATTAGCCCAGGCTGTCCACTGGTTAGCTGCTATAGCCAAAGAGTCAAACTCATTCTTTAAAAACACGTTTACTAAACGTGATGTATCTACAGGAAGAAGTCCTGATACAGATGCATAGATCCCATAAGGATCACCACCATCTAGCTGTCCGTTACGGTTTACATCCGCAATCAGATAGGCTAATCCATTTGTCAAGAATGTTCTTGGGTAGTTCTGAGTAACATCAGCTCCCTTGAATTCATTATATGTCTTTACAGCATCTGCTACAGTAACTGCACGGTCACGCATTGTAATTAAACTATCACGAGAGAACAACACCTTAATTTTATACTTAGTGTTCTGTTCTATGTTAGTTAGTGTATACGTACCATTAGCAGCAGGAACTGTACGGGAAGCTTCTATACCAGTATTATTGTTATATGCTATGATAGTAGGTAGACCAGTGGCTTCTCCCATCCAGATCTTACCTGAAATAGTCAAGTTACCCTGTAAGAAGATAGCAAGCTTCTTATTTGTAAGAGTTGCTACGTTGTCTCCTATACTGGTACCGTCTACTTTAAACAGTCTAGCCCAGTTTACAGTGATTGTATCAGACACGAAGTTTGATGCTACAGCATTGATCTTGTACTTATTATGGATTATATATCCATTGTTTGTACCAAACCCGGTACCGGCAGGAAGTGTTAAATAGTTACGTCCAACAGACCAGTTAGCATCAGATGAATAAGTATAGTTGCCACCTGTATAGGTATTGTATTTATACCCATCAAATTGCCTATAGTCCAGCTGAGGCTGGCGTGCAGTCGTCACATACGGAGTATCTATAGCAGTACTCAACCAGGTAAACAGATCCTTTTTAAACTGGAAGTCCACTTGAAACGTCCTGATATCTACTGAACCACTAGGTTGATAGTACCAAGCTACATCTAATGTATCTCCTCTCTTCACGGTAGCCAGCTGTTGGAAATGTCCAATAGACTGGGAAAAACTAAGTGTTGAGAAAAGAAGGAAGCAAGCAAGCAAAAGTTGTTTTCTCATAGGAGTTTGTCAATTAGAGCTTGACAGGCTTTTTTAATTACATTACTAACAGACTGTTGATTGGGTTTACCATCTTCAGGAACAACCAGGTTGGCTATTACTATTTCAGAGGATGATTCTTCTATCTTTTTAGAACTAACGAGCTTGCCGTTTTTATACAGCATGCCTTTCAGGCCCATAACAGTTGTGTTAGCCTGCTTCTTAAATACAGATACACCACCATTGGTTTGTACAATATCAAAGAAGTATATCTCAGTAACTAAGCTAAGCTCTCCTTCTTCTTTTTTAGGAAGAAGATCAAGACCTTTGTCTTGAAGTACTTCAGCTAAGATGTTCTTTACACCAAAACTAAGATTCTTATTAGCAGTAAGTGGACCAGTAGGTATACTGTTCCTTACACTATCAATATAAATATTCTGTGAGTAGGAAGATCCTACAAACAGTACAGATAATAATAAAATAAAATAACCTCTAAGGTTCATAACATCAGATTTAGAGGTTGGTTTTTACTAGGAGTTAACGTCCTTGTCCGCGGTACTTGGAGACTTTTTTATCTTTGGGCCCTTTACTTTTAGAAGCTTTGCCACCCTTGCGTTTTCCAAATGTGACCTTTCTTGATTCTCCGGCCTTGGAGCCTTTGGCTTTAGCCATATTTTGAAATTTTTACAGATGACTTTTCCTATCATGCAAGTAATGCGTGATACTCTTTAAAGTGTTTAATCCGATCAGCAAGACCAATCGTACCACCGTTTACACGCTTAGTAATCTTAGTTACTACTTCATTAGAAGAACCTTGGTCAGCAATTGTATTAAGTCCGTTCTTACTCCAGAACCATGCAGCAGATGCTAATGGATACTTAGTAGCAACTAAGTCTGGGTTATCTACTATACTTTCTGGTACAGAAGCGTCAAAGGCAGTATAATTCTGCTTACCGGTGAGCTGGATATATCCACGACCGCGGAACTTAAATCCTTCACCAGAAGCTTCAGCACCATTTCCCATACGGGAAGCATATACTTTGTTAGCAATCTTCTGTGGTTGTCTAGCATAAGCATTAGCTATAGCTTCTGTAGGAAAATACTTCTTAAAGATTCCCATAAGACCCTTAGCTGAATAGTTAAGATTCTCTTGAGTGAGCTTAAAACCACCAGACTCATGGCCGCACTGAGCTAGAAAGTGAGATAGACGCAGTGGTGTATTTACACTAAACTTCTGCATAACCTCAGGAATCTGCTCAATCACTTTATCAGGTACATGACCCTTTAGTTTTTCAAGATTCATAAGTTATCTATATTTGTTATAATGGGTTATTCTTAGGCTTAGGTTTAGAATGGTAATACTTCTTTTTCTTAGCCTTAGGTTTCTCTTCCTGTACTGGTGCAGGAACTACAATGTTTTTTACTTCTTCAACCTTCTTTTCAGCTTTCTTTTTGAAAAGGTTAAGAAGCATCTTTACGATACTTTTCATGATTTGTGTTTTATTTGTCCTTCTTACCTATCTTCCAGTAACTCTGGAAGCCGTAGGTTACATTACCGTTGATATCAGATCCGGCTTTGACGCCCATCATCTGATCTCTTCTGGTTTTAAGTATTAGTCCAACTTCAGCTGTGCTAGGAGCAAAGCCTTTATCTACGTTAATAGCACCTCCTATGTAAAGCTGGTTACGTTTTGGAGCTTGCTTAGTAATAGTCACTGTCTCTTTTACAATAGGAATAACATAATCAGCATCAATAGATCTGCCGGCTATCTTATTAAACTGTACAGTGTCTTTAATATAAAATCCACCCTTGAGTTGAGGAACCTTAATGGTATCAAACTGTATAACTTTAGAAGCATGTTCTTTAACTAAAGCTTCAAACTGTGCTTTTAAAGCAGCATAGTTTGTATCAGGAATCAATTGAGGAGGAAGAGTATCTATATCATAGATCACTTCTTTTACGGTAACTTTCTTATAAATAGTAGTATCATGTTTTTCCCAAAGTGTGTCTACTACTCTTACCGTATCAGCTTTAGGTTTATCAAAAAAGCCAAATCCGTTATTACATCCAATACGTGATAACAGAATAAGACCAATGACTACTAAAATAACTATAGTGTATTTATTAAGCTTCATCTTCTTTCTTTTTCTTGTGACTAAACTTATCAATGCTGTCTGCTCCAATACCTACACAGGTCATGATTAGAACAGCATCTACAAGAGCATCAGAGGGTTTGATATCACCGTGAGTAAAAGAATTAGCTGTAAGAGTAATACAGAGAAACAAAGCTCCCATAAAGCCTACAACAGGTTTAACTGAGGTTGAGCCACGCTCATCTTTAAAAAGGTCTAAAATCCATTGTTTAAAAGTCATATACTTGTTTTTTAAGTCTAAATGAATTATAAGGAATAACTGCGTATAACTTATTGTTTTTTAAAGGATTACGCTCTTCTTTAGCAGGTTGATTACTAGTAGGCTTAACATATATCTGTCTTTCCAGATTATCTATACGTGTTTTGTCTATATTGGACTGGGCCATAAGAGCTTTGACATCAGCTTTTATCTCACTAACATCATTCCAGATCATCAGTCCTAGAATAGAAACTAAACCAGGGAATATCCAGATTTTAAAAGCAAAAAGTGCCGGATTGTCTTTATTCATTGTTAGCTAGCCTTTACAAGTTTAAACTCATAAGTATCACCAACTGGCTTTTTTAAGCTGATAATCAATGAGTTAGGAATAATATCTCCTTTCTTGTCCTTCCGTACAAAGTATCTAAGCTTTTCAGGATGATATACTTCTACTTGACCAGCACCTGGAGCTACATTAGCTGCAGGAATCTCAAGTAGATTAGCAGGCACCTTGGATCCACTCATCATTGTACCGGGAATAGGCCAGCCCAGAGCATCTTTCTGAGCATAGAACTTCTTAGCCATAGTATAAATATTTATAAACCTATAATATGTAGAGTCTGTATAAACCCTACATTATAATATACAAAATTTTAGAGAACTAACCTATATTTGTAGACCAAACCCTTGAAATTTATGGACAGTAAAAGCTACGCTATTCAGCTAGAACGCAAGCTTATAGAGCAATTCAGAGAATCTTTTTATGAAAAAATAGGGTATTACCCTACAGTTATTACACAAGTGCAGAGTCTACCTATGATGAGCCTCCCTGCACTTGAAGAGTGCTTTACCTCCTTCTTACCAATAAGATATGGAATTACAATTAAACTACAGAGCAAGTATAGGTACAGAGAAATAGTTGAACTCAGAATGATCTACTGTGCTCTGGCAAGACAACTAGGCTATAGTCTTATCACAATAGGTCAAAGCCTAGGTAAAAGAGATCATACTACTGTAATACATAATGTTAACACTTTTAAGAACCTTATACAAACCTGTGAGACTTTTAGAAACAAACACAACTCAATCATCACTTACATAAAACAAAGATATGAGTCACCAACTATGGACAACGCTGATCAAGTACAACATCAGCCCGAACCAGCTGTACTTTCTTGACAGCTGCAGATATAAGATTAGACCTTGTCACATTATTGACGTAGAGCAAGAGCGTCAAACTGCCCTTGATAGAGGACACCTAGATGACGAAGGTAAATTAAGCCCAGGAGCCGTATTTATCCTAGATGAATTTGAGACACTACTCGTAAAAACTAAGAAAAAAGTAGTCTCAGAAGTATTGGGTAACAATGCCTTAGGGTCTATTAAAACCTACCGAGAAATGTTTCCAGCTGTAAAGCTTCCTAGTGGGGAATACGCCAGACAGAACATACAAGAGCTTAAAGATAAATTTGTCTGGTTTTTCAAAACTTAT